>Ga0172380_10000057_pt1 | contig 239357 bp, 248 predicted proteins | sample Leawe162metaG_FD_119747 | JGI IMG/M metagenome (GOLD analysis project Ga0172380, IMG submission 119747) | Leachate microbial communities from a municipal landfill in Southern Ontario, Canada - Leachate well 162 metaG | ecosystem: Engineered > Solid waste > Landfill > Unclassified | place... | reverse complement strand
GATACGTATCCTGCGGCTGGAAAAGTGCCGCGCAAGATCAGCGCCTGCGGGCGCCCGCGCCTGTTTTTGTTTTTTAAGGAAAACAAAGAAAGGCATAAAGCATATCCCTTTCCCCGCGCCGGAGTGTTCCGGTTCTTGAAAGCGGGAGAAGGCCAGATATCGGCTCATTTGCCCTCTATGGAGGAACCTTGCACCGGCCCGCTGGCCCCGGAAGTGCTGTGTGGGGCAACCGCTTTGGCTTCACCTAGCCTCACAACAAATCAAACGCATCAACAAACCATGTTGGGGTATAAAATTTCTTGACAGATTTCTTAAAATTATGTTAATTAATTATTAATCATTATAAAAAATTCGTTAATTTTTGGGGGATCTGCTTTCTGAGTTGATCCGTGTGGTGTGTATAAATGACTGCATCTTCTGAAGGTTTTCCTGAACGTGCCCCCGCCCCCGAACAGGACGGACTTGCCACCGACTTTAGCCTTGTTGCCGTAGGTAGCGTACCCAAGGCACGTGAATACCGCCCCTTCGAAGATCCGTTCAAGGGTAACAGCAAATACAATATGGTCGCGCGGTATATTGCCCTGAAACACAGAGTTACGCTGCTTGAGGACAGACTTGCCGAAAAAGATAGCCTTTTCGCAGAGAAAGAAGCCGCCTTAATTAAGGCGCAAGCCCGTATCAGTGCCCTCGAAGAACTTGCCTATCATGATTCTCTGACGGGTCTTTACAACCGCAGAGCCCTTGAAGATCGACTCCATCTGGCCCTTCAGCATAGTCGTTCGATTAATCCAGATGATGACGAAACCGGCATTCTTGAGCGCACGGACAGAGAAGTAGCCCTTGGTTTCATCGATCTTGATGGGTTCAAGCGCCTTAATGATATTCACGGTCATGCCGTTGGTGATCAAGCCTTGGTGACCGTTGCCAACTTTCTTTCCAAAGCCCTTCGCAGCAGTGATGATATTGTTGTTACTCCAGACGACAAGCTCGATAAGCCTATACCTGCGGATGCCGTCGGAGCCGAACAAACTGTTGCACGTCCGCATGGCGATGAATTTGTTTTGATCCTTCCCCATACAAATGCTGAAAAAATGGCGGCACGCGCGCGGATCATTGAAGATGGGCTTAACAAGCTAGTAATTGAAGGAACCAACATTCCCATTCACGGAAGTCTCGGAATTGTTTCTTGTGATCTGAACCTCTCTGCTGGCGAGAATCTTAAGCTTGCCGATGCTGCCATGTATAGGCGCAAACAAGAGCGCAAAGCTGAACAAGTAAGTGCGCCCCCAACTGCCAGCCCCACGGCTCCACGGCCTGTCTAGAAAGTTTGAATAAAACTCTCTTTAATCTTCATACTTCGCTAACGCGAATCCCGTTACGCTTAAGATGTGGGGGAAAATGAGGGGAGTGTGCGTTTATGTCTTTTAAGGAAAAATCACGCGAACTTATTTCAAAACTCAAGCATGAGCTTGATGAAGCCCGCAAAGCGGCCGAATATTGGGAATTGATGGCGACCACCGATGACCTGACGGGTCTTCACAATCGCCGCATGCTGGCCCATATCCGTGACCACTTCGATGAACGCAGCCATGCGCATCCAGACAGCGATGATGTTACATTGCTGTTTATCGACCTTGATGATTTCGGCCAACTGAATAAAAAATATGGCGACGATGTCGGCGATCAAGCCCTACAGTTGCTCGGTCATGTGATCCGTCAGAATATTCGCAGGGATGATATTGCTATCCGCAAAGGCGGTGACGAATTTGTTCTCTTTATCATGGGAGCCAGCGCCGACACCGCCGCGGCTTCTGTCGTGCAACGTCTCGCCCTGCTTCTTGATGGCGGGATTTTCCTCGAGGTTGATGACCTATCCTTGCCCCTGCGCGGCAGTATCGGCGTTTACGATTACAACCCCGATATATCCCCGCTTGAAAATCTCAAACATGCCGATACCTTGATGCGTGCCGAGAAAATGATGCGCAAGATTCATAAAGCAAAGGGCGCCGACGATGTTTCATCACCCGCGCCCTGTGCTGAAAACAATCTTTACCGCTATTAGCTGGCGACCTGAACTTTTGGTTTTGGCATATCGACTTTGATGTGCAGGTCTTTGAGTTGGTTCTCAAGCGCCTCGCATGGCGCGCCCATCATCTGGTCTTCATACGCGCCATTCATGACGAAGGCGTACACTTCGCGCAGGTTGGGTTCGTTGGCCAAGATCATCACCATGCGGTCAATCCCGAACGCGCAGCCACCGTGAGGAGGCGCGCCATATTGGAAGGCATTGAGCATCCCGCCAAACTTTTTCTCGAGCACGTCTTTTGGATAACCGGCAATGGCAAAGGCTTTTTCCATGATGTCGGCGCGGTGGTTACGAATGGCTCCCGAGCAAATCTCGAACCCGTTACACACGGCATCATACTGGTAGGCGTAAATTTCGAGCGGGTTCTTGCTGGTGAGCGCTTCCATGCCGCCTTGTGGCATCGAGAACGGGTTGTGCGCAAAATCGATCTGGCCTGTTTTCTCGTTCATCTCGTAAAACGGGAAATCAACCACCCAACAGAATTTGAAGCTATTGGTTTCACGCACGCCCATATCATCGCAGATTTTATCGCGCGCTTTACCCGCCATTTTTGCGGCTTTTTCAGCTTTGTCGCACACAAAGAAAATGGCGTCGCCATCGTTCATGCCCGTAAGATCATACATGGCCTTTTGCGCCTCAATAGGCACAAATTTGGCAATCGGGCCTTTGCCCTCGCCGGCTTCTTTGAGGATATACCCGAGGCCCGGGGCTCCTTCGCCGCGTGCCCAGTCATTGAGTTTATCAAAGAAGCTGCGCGGATGATGGCCGACATTGGGCGCGACAATTGCGCGCACCACGCCGCCTTTTTCGATCACCGATTTGAAGGCGTTGAAGGTCACATCATCGCGCTTGAAAATTTCAGTGATATCCTGAATGGACAGAGGGTTGCGCAGATCGGGTTTGTCCGAACCATATTTGAGCATGGCTTCGTCCCATGTGAGGCGCGGCCACGGCGCAGGGGTCACGCTATGTTTCGTGCCCGTCCAGCCCGAGAATTCTTCGAACATGCCGCCGACTACCTCTTGCATGGTAGCAAACACGTCTTCTTGCGTGACGAACGACATTTCGACATCGAGCTGATAAAATTCGGCCAAACGGTCGGCGCGGCCATCTTCATCACGAAAACATGGCGCCACTTGGAAATAACGGTCAAAGCCCGAGACCATCAAGAGTTGTTTGAATTGCTGCGGGGCCTGCGGCAACGCATAGAATTTTCCCGGGTGAAGGCGTGAGGGCACAAGATAATCACGTGCACCTTCAGGGCTTGAAGCGGTCAAAATCGGGGTGTTGAATTCCTGAAAGCCTTTGTCCCACATCCGGCGGCGCAGCGCCGCAATCATGTTGTTACGCAAGCGCACGCGGGAGTGCATCCCTTCGCGGCGCAAATCGAGGAATCGGTATTTGAGGCGAAGGTCTTCCCCTGCTCCGTCAATGTCGGCCACTTGCAGCGGCAGAATTTCAGCGGCCGATTGCAAGGTGGCCGCGTCAATATAAACTTCAATATCGCCCGTGGGCAATTTGCTGTTTTGGGTATTCTCGTGGCGCGCTTTGACATGGCCTGTCACGGTGATAACAGACTCAGGACGCCATTTGTCCACTTCGGCAAGCAAGGGGCTGTCTTGGTCAATCACGCATTGGGTGAGACCATAGGTATCGCGCAGGTCGATAAAGAGGACCCCTCCATGATCGCGCATACGGGCAATCCAGCCCGAGAGTTTGACGGTTTGACCAACATCGGACTGGCGCAAAGCGCCGCAGTTATGGGTGCGGTAAGCGTGCATGTTTCGTGTATTCTTTCCCAAAAATGAGTTCAGCCGCCTTTATAGCGGCTGAAACGGTGTTTTCCAATGGTTTTTTGTGAATTTAAAGCCCAGAAAGCCTCTTATCCTTGGGCCACGAGACTTTCCAGCCAAGTTTCACCTCGGATTTAGCTTTAGGATCAAGCGCCAGCGTCCATTCCATCAGCCCTTTGATATGGCGGACATCGTCCTTATAGCCCGCGGTTGTTTCCTCTTTCAGAATCTCGACGCGAATCTGATCGTTTTGCGCCACGGGCGCTGTTTCCATCACGGACACCTCAACAGGCTGCGTATGCAGGTTCTGGATTTCGGTTACAAAGCGTTTTTCGAGTACCGAGTCACGGTTAATCACACCGGCTTCGCTGCGCTCGTCTTTGAGGATTTTACGTTTGACCGACACTTGATCATCGACGCCAAAGGCGAGGTCTTGATCTTCACCCGGACGAAGGAGCGGCAAGGAACTTTGTCCGACATAGGCGCCATCGCGGAAGAGGTTGACAAGGCCTGGCAAAACAGGCGCTTCCCCTTTGAGTGTGGCACGCGACACCAGATAGGCATCGGTGCTCATTTGCGGTTTAATTTGTACCTGCATTTTACTTTCGGTTTCAAACGCACCGACCATCAACTTGCTCTCTGTTCCATCGGCCTTGACGGTGCTCGGGCCCGGAATGTGGTATTCGCTGACAAAACCGCCCGTATCGATCTGGGCCACCGCGAAGTCTGCCTTTTCCTCCATCATTTCCATGGGCGCTGCGGCTGGCATCGGGGCATTTGCAGCCCCTGCCATGACTGCGGAATCAGAGGCAGATTCAGTCATTTTTTTCCAGCGTACCATTTCAGATGACCTGAAATTTTCCGGCTCGTCCAGTAAAATCCAGAGCGGGCCAAGATCAGGCAGACCCGCGCCGCGCTGCGGTTGGGCCGTTGACAGGGTCAGGGCGATACCGTTCCAGTCTTCACCCGAATTCTGGCGCACCGCGCCATACTGGATCAGCTCCAGTTTTCCGGTTTTGGTGTCAAAGCGCGCATCATAAAGCGGTGACCATGACACCTCGGGAATCTGGTAGCTTAAATCCACCGTGAGGCGCGTGGCTGCCGCTGCCTCCAGAGGAATGGTCACTGTATAGGCATTACGTTGATCGGTGCGGAGCATATTCAGCTCCAACTGGATTTTGTTCATCTGATTATCAATGTCGCGCAGCGCCGCATCTTGGGTAATTTGCCCCTTGAGCGTTTGGGCCATTTCATCGTGAATGGTTTGGGCGGCGAGCGTCCATTGATCGGGTTTCAGATTCACATCGGAAATATTTTCGCGTGTTCTGGCGGCGGCTTGCTGGCTGAGATTGGTCAGGAAGGTTTGCTTTTCGCCGAGAGCCTGTTTCTCGGCTTCGATGCCGCGGCGCTGATCTTGTAGAATCAAAAGTTGGTCATTCAGTTCCTTTTCTTTGGGCGCGATTAAATCGGCGCCTGTCACCAGACGGTTCGAGAGGGCACCGAATGTTACTTTGGCTTGCGCGGCCCCTTCAGCCCTCAGGGAATCCGTCATCATGGCGGCGGAGAGACCTTCAAAAACCACCGTGTGCGCTCCTGCGGGAATGTCCACAATTGCTTGCCGCGTGAGAGTTGCGCGATCCATATATACTGTTGCGGCGGTCAGATGACTCTGGGCTTTAATTTCCTCGGCCTGCGCCATAGAGGGAAACACCAACGCAACAACGGAACAGGAAAGAAGAAAACGATTCATCATGGGGCCCCCTAAAGCCATTCGCCGACTTGAATTAAAAGCGTCTTCATACTAGTCTGGGTTGTCGTTTCGGGAAAGGGGCATTTTGATCATGGATAAAGTCATTTATTATGGAGCCTTCGTGTGCAACATTCTGCTTATTCTGGTGACGGGATTTATCCTGACCGAAAGTTATGGCCGCGAGATGTTTTTGGCTGCCCTGCTGGCTGTGCCTCCGGTTATTTCCATTCTGGCTCTTCTCCATGGCCCTGACCGCGAAGAACGCCGCCTCGCCAAGGAGCTGCGCAAAGCCAAGCTCAAACAAGAGCTAGCCGCCTTAACGCCTGCAAAACCATAAATATTCTGAAAAAACCCTAGACTACTGGCGTGTAATCTTGAGGGGCTATCGCGCTATTGCTTTCAAGCGCCGCGTGACGACGGGTACTCCCGCCGCGGGGAGAGTGGCCCGGCGCGACCTGATTGAAGACGGCTTTTGCCCCTTCAACCACGCCATAGCCCACCAACCCTGCACCGCCTATACAAACGGCCCCCGATGTTACAATCCCTGCAATAAAGGCGCGGCTTGTTTTAGCAAAACCGAAGGCCTTGCCGCTACTTTCCGGCGTGTCCTTCATTACGCCTGTTTTTTCAAGCTGGCGACCTGCCCAATTAAGGCCATCTACCGATTTTACAGCCAGCGTGTTACCTACATTATAGAGCCTCTTGCCCCAAACGGGGCTGTCAACATGACCCGATACCCCGACAATCATTTGCCCGATTGTCATCCCACCTAAAAACGGGCCAATTGCCGCACCAATCAAAAAGTCTCTTTTCGCATTCATCGTGAATTACCCCATTTATTATGTCATGTCATTTACCTTATCCTTTGGCTTTGTGCCATAAAAAAGTCGCGTAATCCTGTTGAATCTGGGCATTTTCCCTGTTTTCTTTCCCGTCCCTATCGTCTAAACCATTCCGATGACCTTAATTACCACCAATGCCGCCCTTAAAGACTTTTGTGCCCAGCTTCAAAACTCCCCGTATATTACGGTGGATACCGAATTTATGCGGGAAAAAACCTATTACGCAAAATTATGCCTGATTCAGGTTTCAGGCGCCGATAAGAACGCAGCTGCCATTGATGTGCTTTCCACCGAAGAAGAGCTCGACCTCACGCCGTTGTGGAACATTATTAAAGACGAGCGGATTTTGAAGGTCTTTCATGCGGCCCGTCAGGACATTGAAATTATTTACACGTTAAGCGGCGGGGTTCCGGCTCCCCTGTTTGACTCGCAAATTGCCGCCATGGTGTGCGGATATGGCGATCAGGTCGGCTATGAGGCTTTGGTCAATGATATTTGCAAACTCAAAGTGGATAAGACCAGCCAGTTTACCGACTGGTCGCGGCGCCCTTTAAGTCCAAAACAAATCACCTATGCGCTTGGTGATGTTATTCACCTCGTGGATATTTACGAGAGCCTTCATAAACGTCTTGAGAAAAAAGGCCGCTCGCACTGGGTGTTGGAAGAAACCTCCAAACTCCTTGACAAACGCCTCTATGAAGCCCCGCCCGAAGAGGCGTGGATGCGGCTTAAACTGCGCTCGCCTAAACCACGCGATCTTGCTGTCCTCAAGGAACTCGCCGCGTGGCGCGAGATTGAAGCCCAGAGAAAAGATGTGCCACGTTCACGCATTATCAAAGATGAGACTCTTCTGGATCTGACCTACCAGAAACCCTCCAGCGAAGCCGAACTTTCAGGTATTCGCGGGATTTCAGGCGAGATGGCCAAGAGTAAATTCGGTAAAGCCGTTCTTGCTGCCATTGAGCGCGGAAAAGCCATACCCGATTCCGAATGTCCACAGGTCAATATCACCCCGCCCCTTCACCAAAAATACGTGCCCGTGGTCGAAATGCTCAAGATGCTCTTGCGTATCACCTCATCCGAGAATGATGTCGCCGCGCGCCTGATTGCCTCAAGCGATGATCTTGAGTCCTTTGTCAAGGAACCGGAGGCCGATTCGCCCCTTAATTCCGGCTGGCGCCATGATGTTTTTGGGCAAGAGGCCCACGAATTACTGGAAGGCCGCATGGCCCTCACCCTTGATAAGGGAAAAATCCGCAAAATTCGTCTGTAATTTATGTTTTCTGCACTATTTTGGTACGTCTTTTTGAGGGGCTACCCCTCCTAAAAATCTACATATTTTTTATGTTTTTCCCTAAAAATACTTGATTTTTTAACCTGAAAAGAGCCATAGTTGCAGTGCAGCATTGCTGCGTTGCATATAGACATATTGCATACAACCGATGGAGATTATCATGGCTCATGCACCTTTGACGCTTTTTCCCAACACGGTATCCCCCCTCATGCTTCACCGCATTATCGGCAAGACACTGCTTATTACCTCCGGCACAGCCACCATTCAGATTGGTGAGCGCCTCCACACCCTGCGAGCGGGCCAGTCCGTAACAATTCCTCCTGCAACAGCGTTTTCTATGGCCAATCTGTCCCCGAGTTATGCGCGGATTGAAGAAACCCATAACCCCGTAACCTTTGCCCATGACGTCTCGGTCATTGCCGACGCGGCTGGTCAAATATTCTTTCCCGTACTCTCTCCAGCGCTTCAAGCCATTTATTCGGTTTATGACGGCCTGTGTGACATGCGCATTGCGGACATCGCGTTGCCCAAGGCCGCATAATCCCTCCATGATTTTTTAGGCAATTGACAATCCCCGTAAAAGCGGGGATTTTCTTTATCCGCCAGCACGGTGACGGCGGCCATTGTTTTGAGAAAATCTGGGAGTGATTATGCCTTCACCTGTACCCTGTCCTGCATGGTCTGCGCTTCGTGCCCATCACGAAAAGTTTGCCGATTTTTCTCTTCGGAAAGAACTTGCATCCCCCACGCGCTTTGACCAATTTCACCATATGTGCGACGGGGTTCTGTTCGATTTTTCAAAGCATCTGATAGACGCCTCCACTCTTCCCTTGTTTGTGCAGCTCGCCCGCGAGATGGGCTTTGAGGAAAAGCGCGCGATGCTTTTTACGGGCGGTAAAATAAATGTGAGTGAGAAGCGCCCCGCTCTTCATACCGCGCTGCGTGCCCCTCGCGACGCCACCATCATGGTGGAGGGCGAAAATGTCATTCCATTTGTCCATAGCGTCCTCGATCACATGGAAAAATTTGTGGAGGCTGTGAGATCAGGCGTGCACCGCGGCTTTAGCGGCAAGGCGATCACCGATGTGGTCAATATCGGTATTGGCGGCTCCGACCTTGGCCCGCGCTTTGTAACCTATGCCTTACAGAATTTTGCGGGGAACCTGCGCGTTCATTTTGTCTCGAACGTGGATGGCGCTGATCTCTCATCCAAGCTCGCGGTGCTTGATCCGGCAACCACTTTATTTATTGTCGCCTCAAAAACTTTTACCACCGAAGAAACCATGCTGAATGCGCAAGCAGCCAAAGACTGGTTCCTTGCCGCCGCCCCGCTTGAGGCTATCGCGCAACATTTTGTTGCCCTTTCGACCAACGAGGCCGGCGTTACGGCGTTCGGAATCGCCAAAGACAATATGTTCCCGTTTCGCGATTGGGTCGGCGGGCGTTATTCGCTGTGGTCGGCGATTGGCCTGTCGATTGCGCTCGCTGTGGGCTTCCAAAATTTCCGCAAGCTCCTTGATGGCGCCGCAGCCATGGACGCCCATTTCCGCAATGCTCCGCTCGAGCAGAATATTCCCTTTATCATGGGGACCCTCGGCATCTGGTACCGCAATTTCTGGGATTACCCTGCGCATATGCTGCTACCCTATGATAACCGCCTTGGCAAGATTGCCAAATTCATCCAGCAAATGGATATGGAATCAAATGGCAAGAGCGTTGACCGTGATGGCAACAACGTGACGTATGCCACCGCGCCCGTCATTTTTGGCGAGCCTGGTACCGACAGCCAGCATTCCTTTATGCAGCTCGTTCATCAAACCCCTCTTCCTATTCCGGCAGATTTTATCATTTGCAAAAAGCCCGCGCATACGCTCCCCTTAAATCATCTTTCACTGATGGCCAATTTTCTGGCGCAAACCCGTGCCCTTGCCATCGGCCAAACACTTGAGGAAGCGGGCGGTGATCCTTCGCGGGTCTTCAGCGGCAACCGCCCGAGCACCAGCATTATCCTGCCCGAGCTTACCCCGTATTATCTCGGGATGCTCATTGCCGCGTACGAGCATAAAATTTTTGTTCAGGGCGTATTGTGGAACCTCAACTCCTTTGACCAACCCGGCGTCGAGCTTGGCAAGAAACTCGCCAAGCCCCTCCGCACATTGCTGGAAAAAGGGCAGAATGACCCGCAGCTTGATTGCTCCACGCATGCTTTGATTGATTTTATCTACAAAAGACCATGAAGAATATTTTTCAGCTCTCTCTCACTTGTTTGTTTATATCAGGTTCTTCTTTTGCTGATACACCTTATCATTGCCCCGATAAGCCATACAGCGCCTTTCAAGAAGCCATATGCCATTCTAATATTGAGTCCTTAGATAAAGAGTATGAAAACTATCAACACAAAATTCTTTCAATTCTTGAAACACGTGAACAAAAAGAGGCCTTTGATGCTTTCCAGATTTCATGGAAAGAGTATATCGAACGTAAGTGTGAGTACGTATCTTCAGGTTTTAGTGGCTCTCAAAAAAGCAGCTTAAAGGTTGACTGTCTTGCGAAAGAAACCAAAATCCAATTAAACTTCTTAGAAGATGAATTTGATACTTTGCCTTCCAAAATAGTGCAGCCGCTGGATATTAAGGATTAGCCGCTCACACGTTTTTTCTTGCGAAATTGCAGGACTACGTTTATTTGCATAAATCAACTTTATGCGGTGCGTGCAATGTTGAGTGAAAAGTTACATCAGGCCAGTCAGAATTTCGTTCGAATGGGGGTAGTTTCCAAGGATGTCATCCCTCCGCAGTGGACGGCCCCTTCTATTCCAGATGATCCTTCAGCAGGACTTGCGGCGTTCCAGATTGCTCTTGTCCAGAATTTCGAGCGCACCTGCCGCCACAGTATTGACCAGATGCATCTGTGTTTCGGGATTGCCAAAGTTCTCCAATTTTATCGCGATGCCATTGTCCACAATGACGAATTCTGGCGGGGAAATGCCCAGATGAACGGCATCATCCTTTCCGACAGCCTTCATATTTACAATCAAGATATTAAAAACTGTAATACCTATCTGCAAGCCGCTATTGAGGGCTGGAAAGCGCGGCCTGATGCGCTCCCTGTCGAACGCGAAACATTGATCTCTCACGCCACGCAGCTCGGCCAACTGGCACAGCAGGGGCTTACGGCGTCACAGCGTGTTGTTCATTTCAATGCGCGGGTCAAAGCAGGTCAACCTTATTATGATCCGCATGAGAAGCCTGAGCTTCCGCACGGTCAGGATGCCACCTCTTTTGCTAAAGAATTTTACGCCAAAGCGGCATTTAAAGCCGAAGAACTAATCGAAGATCATGAAGATATGGTGCGGCTTGTTCTGGCCCGCGCTTATTTTGTTCAACGCACCGTTGTTCCCGCAAACCCCCAGAATCTGGAAGACTGGAGCGAAGACCTCACGGATAACCAGCGCATTATCACGCGTCTGAGCGAGCGTCTTGCTCTCCTCAAAGAACACCATGAGGGCCTTTCAGGATTCACGCGCACCGAATTTATTAGACGCGCCCCTTAAATTACGAGACAACGCGCAATTTTTCCTGCGCGCCCGCATTACCTTGCAGTTCAGGGCGACCAATCGAGACATAGTGAAAGCCACGTGTTTGCATGTCGGGCAATTTATAGATATTGCGCATATCCACGATGCATTTGGTTTTCATCAGTTCACCAACGCGGTCAAGCTGCAAGCCGCGGAATTCATTCCATTCGGTAATGATAACCAGTGCGTCGGCGTCTTGCATGACGCTGTAAGGATCGGTGCCCCATTCGACATTTTCAAGTACCTTGCGGGCATTGTCCATGGCAACGGGATCATGAGCGGCGACACGTGCCCCTGCGTTTTGTAGCGCCGGAATAATCACGAGTGACGGAGCCTCGCGAATATCATCCGTATTGGGTTTGAAGGCCACACCGAGCACAGCAATTTTTTTGCCTTTGACGTCGCCGCCACAAGCTGCAATCACGCGCTGTGCCATGTCGATATGGCGGCTCGCATTCACCTGCACCACTCGCTCAACCAGACTTTGCGGCGCTTTGAAATTTTGGCCGATCTGAACGAGCGCCAGTGTATCTTTGGGGAAGCATGACCCTCCATACCCAGGGCCGGCATGAAGAAATTTAGAACCGATACGACCATCGAGCCCCATACCGCGCGCTACGTCTTGTACGTTGGCGCCGGCTTTCTCGCACAAATTGGCAATCTCGTTGATGAAGGTAATCTTCATCGCGAGGAAGGCGTTGCTCGCGTATTTGATGATCTCCGAACTTTCAGGAGTCGTCATCACCATCGGTGTTTCGTTGATATAAAGCGGGCGATAGAGTTCACGCATGACCGCTTGGGCGCGTTCGCTTTCCGTCCCCACAATCACGCGGTCAGGGCGCATGAAATCTTCAATGGCTGCTCCTTCACGCAAAAACTCAGGGTTCGATACCACATCGAAATCGGCGTCAGAGCGCACCTTGCGAATGGCCTCTTCGACTTTGCGTGCGGTTCCTACCGGTACTGTCGATTTGTTGACGATCACGGTGTAACGGCTGATATATGTTGCAATTTCCTGTGCCGCTTCGAACACATAAGTCAGATCGGCTTGCCCGTCTTCTTCGCGTGGAGGTGTGCCAACGGCGATAAATACGGCATCAGCATCTTTCATCGCCTGCGCGAGATCAGTGGTGAAATGGAGGCGTCCGGCCTTAACCTGTTTGGCGACAAGGTCATCAAGACCGGGTTCGTAAATCGGAATCTCACCATTCTTCAAGCGATTTATTTTCGAGGCATCCTTATCAACGCATGTGACTTCAATTCCGAACTCTGCAAAACAAGTGCCTGAAACCAAACCAACATATCCGGTGCCAACTACGCCAATTTTCATGAATTAACCTCGCAAAATAGCTAAAATTTACCCTTTTCTATACCGCTTTAACGGGCTAATCTAGACAAATTGTTACCCAATCAGAGGATTCTTCGATGGCAAGCCCGAAACAGACTGAAAATCTCCCCCTTTTCTATACCAAGCCTGAACCGCTTGAAGCAACCCGTCATAAGGGCCTTGCACTTAAAAAAGATTTCGGTCTTGGTTTTGCCAAGGGTGCCAACGCTGTGCCGATCAACATGATCGAGTTCCCACAGATTTGTCATTTTTATCCCATTGCTTTCGCGCCGGATGCCAATGCCTCACCTGTTGCGATACTTGGTCTGCGCGATGGCGAAAATCTGTTTTTGAACACCAAAGGCGAATGGTTATCAGACACATATATCCCCGCCTATCTGCGCCGTTATCCGTTTATTTTTTCGGAACAATCGGGCGGTGATCAACTGACCTTGTGCATTGACGCCGTTGACTCGGTTGTCGAAAAAAATGGCGAGCAAAAATTCTTTGATGATTCAGGGGAAGCGTCCATGCTTTCCAAGAACGCCCTCGAATTTTGTAAGTCCTATCACGCAGCTGCCGGACAAACGCTCAAATTCTGCAAAGACCTTAACGATGCAGGTCTTCTGGTGGAACGCGCCGCCGAGATCGCTGTCCCCGGTGGACGCAAAATCAATTTCACAGGGTTTCGTATTATTGATGAAGAAAAGCTGGCAAATCTTGATGAGAAAACCTTTATGGATTTCCGCAAAAAAGGTTGGTTACCGTTTATCTACGCCCATCTTTTCTCGGGTGCCCAGTGGATACGCCTTACGCGCCAGCTTAACGAACGAATGAAAAAATCTGCGGCCTAGGCGTTTATCCCCCAATATTCGATAAAAAAGCCCCCTATGGGGCTTTTTATTTGACAAAACCTGCAAATGGTATTATTTTCCGTAATCACATTTTAAGGGGTTGTCATGGCTTTGCCCGTATCATCACTTTTATCCGACCTGCCGCAAGTTCCGGCCCCCCATCATGATTCCCTTACCCGCCTAATTGAGCTCTGGCGCGACGTCGCCCAACATGAAACCGTATCCACCTCATGGCATGACAACATGGCTGCTCTTTTCATGGGCTGGCGTAACAATCCCGAAACAGTTCCGTCCCTTCCCAACCTGATAAAAGCAGGAGCACATGTTTTTGTGCGAAATGCTCCTGCTTCACCCCAAGATATCTCCGAAGGTTTTGCTGACTGGGATATGGCGATGAGCGTGGCGCACCTGTGTGACCATCCGCAAGATGCCCCCTATCACAGCCATCACCATACACGTGAAGTTCTGGTCATGGGCATTTCACTGGCCTTGCATGAAGCGCGTTTAGAGGGGCTTAATTTTTCCCAGTTTCTCAAAGTCGCCACAGGTGCGTGCCTGCATGATATCGGGCATCCGGGCGGCAATAACGGCAGCGGCGAGGATCACATCCCCTTCTTGCTCGAGCACCGCTCGTTTGAAACAATTGCCTCTCAGTTACCTGAGACGTTAACTGAAGGCTTTGCCCCTTTCAAAGTGATGAACAGTTTTACCGACTTCTCGAAAGCCTATTCACGGCCCGATCTTTTTTCCCCCGCGCAGCTTTTGCGGGCGGCCTTCAACGCCAAGTCGGACGATGAGCTTTTCTTTTTGCAGCACTATCATGGCGCCAATTTCTCACTTATCAGTCCCGCGTTCAATCTTGCCTCCTTTATCAAAAGCAACTGGGGGAAACCTACCCTGCTTCTGGCAGAAGCCGATATTTCTCCCTCAGCTTCGTTGGGGATCGATTTTTCGCGCCTCATGACCCATTACGTAAGTGAAGAAGTTCCGGCTATTCCCGATTCGCCGAAATCCGCCTATGGCTTCCTCAAATTTGCCTGTAACGGTATGTTTATCAGTAAAGCCGCCCAAAGTTTGGTTGCCCCTGCCCTGAATCGTTGCATTCACAATTTGGAGCAGGTTATTGAATCTTCTCCGACAAGTGGCACTGCCCCCACCTAGACTTCTTTTCACATATAACCATTCTTGGTAAATTTATTCACAGGCTTTATTGGGAAAATGACAAGGATTGCTTGTTCCCCGAAAGAATCTTGTGCTACTCAAGCACAATCCAATAAAATTCTATAAACCTGAGGGGTTAACATGGCGAAAGTCAGTGTACAAAAAGCCGCCGAGCTTACAGGCAAGTCTGATGCAACCATCCGCCGCGGCATGAAGTCCGGCCGCATTTCCTTCGAAGTTGATGCTGCGGGTGATAAAGTCATCGACACATCGGAACTGGAGCGCGTTTATGGCGCCCTCGTGTCCAAAAGCGCCTCAGAAAGCGAAGCTATCGTCCGCGCCGAACTCCAGCGCGCTCAGGATATGCTGGATATGGAACGCGTCAAAATGCGCGTCCGCAGCCTCGAAGACCGTCTGCATATGACGGAAGAACAACTCACCGATATGCGCGAACAGCGTGACCTGTGGCAAAAACAAGCCCAGCAGCTGATGATTACCAACCAAACGTCGCAAAAACAGGCGGAAGACCTGAAACAAGAGATGCGTGAACGTGAAGCCCGTGAGCGTGCCGCCCGCCAGCGTCAATTGGAGGAACGCCTCAAGCGTCAGGCAGAGAATGAAAACCGCTATGCGCAGGAAGAACAAGCCGCAGCCGCGGACTCCCAGACCCCCATCTGGACAAAACTTCTGAATAAGCTGCGCGCTGCGTAATTTATATACTCCACCTTTAGGAAAAGCAGGCTAGACTGAAAAGGTAGCCTGCTTTTTTATTGCACACAGGATTTGCCATGGCAGAAGGCGACACAGAAGACGATTCGTCAAAAACAGAAGACCCCTCGGCCAAAAAGCTTGAGGAGGCACGAAAACGCGGACAGGTCGCCCAGTCTCGCGATCTGACTACATGGATTATGTTTCTTGCTGCCACTATTCTGGTGGGCACAGCCGCGCCAACGATGTTTGAATCGCTCTCGGATTACCTCAAAGGTTTTTTGGAGAATGCCGATTCATTCCCGACCGGAACCGGCGGCCTCATTGCTCTTTTTCAAGATTCCCTTTTTCACACCGGTGGCGCTACACTGATCTTTTTTCTGGTGCTGATTGTTGCCGCCATTTTCGGCCCGACCATGCAGATCGGTCTTTTGTATGCGCCTGAAGTCCTTAAACCTGACTTGAGTAAAATTTCTCCGCAAAAAGGATTGAAGCGGCTTTTCTCGCTTAAATCAGTTGTTGAATTTATCAAGGGGCTTCTCAAACTGATTGCAATCGGGGTTGTGGGCTATGTCATGACAGAACCCTACTTTGACGGCATGTCATTGACCATTGATCAAGATCCCAAGGATATGCTTGAGGAGATGAAATTCTTGACCATCCGTATGATGAGCGGGATTCTGGTCGCTCTTCTGGCCATTGCCCTTGCTGATTTTCTGTACCAGCGGTGGGAATATATGAAACAAATGCGCATGACCAAACAGGAGGTCAAAGAAGAATATAAGCAGACTGAAGGTGACCCCTACATCAAAGCCAAACTCAAACAAATGCGGATGCAGCGGGCGCGCCAACGCATGATGCAAAACGTACCCAAGGCCGATGTGGTCATCACCAACCCGACCCACTTTTCCGTGGCCCTCCGTTACAACCCTGACGAGGCCGAAGCCCCGATTGTTATTGCCAAAGGCGTTGATAATGTGGCGTTTCGTATCCGCGAAATCGCCAAAGAGCATGATATTATTATCTATGAAAACCCCCCACTTGCCCGCACACTCTATGATACCGTCGAAATTGACCAGATGATCCCCGAAACCCTGTATAAGGCCGTCGCCGAGATCATTACCTTTGTGTACAAGAAAAAAGGCAAATTGAAAAAATAGCCCCAGTGTGCCATGGTAGGCCATGATTGATATGGCTGATCTCGGATGGATTCTCTTTGGTGGTGTGTCGCTTTATGCGCTGTGGCGCGGCTTGCCCAACACACAATGTCACGAGCATAAGCTGCTGCGCGAAATTATAGAGTCGAGCCGCGGGGCACGTCTTGTTATTGACAAAAACAATACCACGATTTTATCCAACTCACGGTTTGATGATCTGTGCAAAATGCCGGAAAAATCGGATTACGAATGTCTGAAATCATTTCTTGGAACATCCCATCTCTCCGACCTTGAGACGCTGCGTGAAGCCGCCCTTCACGGCGTTTCCAAAAGCTGCAAAATCAAACATGAACAGACTCCGCGTGGCCCACAATGGTACAATATCGCGGCGCAGCCTATTCCCGATTGGAATGGTTATATTCACTGGCGGATCGATAATGTTACCGAAGAGCATTTGCAAAATCTGATTATCTCGGAAGAAAAACAAAAACTTTCTGATTTTACTGACAATGCACCCGTTGGATTTTTCTCGGCAGATGAAAATGGCCGTTTTGTTTTTGTCAACGCCACCTTCTGTCGCTGGGTTGGAGAGGATATAGAAACGATCCTGCGTGAACGCAATGTCCACTCGTATCTCAAAAATATCCCGCAAAATGCTGCTGCCTATGACATCAAGGATGGCGGCGGCGTACGCCAACTTACCGAAACACCGATGGTTACAAAATCGGGCCGTGAATTTCTGGCGTCAATCCGCCAGACGGTTGTCCATGAAGATGACGGGATGGTACGTACCCGCGCCATTGTGAGCGACCTCAGCGCCGAGTATGCCATCAAACAGGCTTTGGAAGATTCAGAAACGCGGTTCAAACGATTCTTTGAAGAGTCGCCGCTTGGAATTGCCATTGTCGATATTCATGAAAATGTTACCGACTGCAACGAGGCCCTTGCCAAGCTCTTGGGCAAGGAAGTGTCAGAGATCGAGAATGTTCCCTACACCGATATGGTGGATAAAAACGATTGGGCCAAGGCGGTTGCGTTTTTGACGCGTATCCGCAAGGGTGAGGTCATTGCCGATCCGGTCGAGGTACGGTTGTGGGTTGACCACCTAAACGATTCCATTGCCTGCCATATGTTTGCGCGCCTTGTCAGTGGCGGGGATAATGTGGCACTTCATTTTATTGATTTGAGCCAGCAAAAAAATCTCGAAAGCCAGTTTATCCAGTCGCAAAAAATGCAGGCGGTCGGACAACTCGCGGGCGGCATTGCCCATGACTTTAATAATTTGCTCACGGCCATTATCGGCTTTTGTGATTTGCTGCTGCTGCGTCACAAACCCGGGGATCCATCCTTTGCCGATATTCAGCAGATCAAGCAAAACTCCAACCGCGCTGCGAACCTTGTGCGCCAGCTCCTCGCTTTTTCGCGCCAGCAAACACTGCGTCCGCAGGTTCAAGATATAACGGATATTCTTACCGAGGTCTCGCACTTGCTGCGGCGTCTCATCGGGGTGAATATCGAGCTTAAACTCATTCACGGTCACGACCTTGGTCTCGTTAAAGTCGATGGCGGGCAGATGGAACAAGTTCTGGTGAATTTGTCAGTCAACGCGCGTGATGCCATGCCGGAGCGCGGGCACCTAACCATTGAAACCCACAACTATCATAACGATGCCCCGCAAACATTTGGTGAAGATACGATGCCTGTGGGGGATTGGGTACGTATTGACGTAACCGACACGGGTACAGGCATTCCCCCCGATGTTCTTGCTCGGATATTTGAACCCTTCTTTACAACCAAGGACATCGGCAAAGGCACTGGCCTTGGCCTTTCAACTGTATATGGCATTGTGCGCCAAACGGGTGGTTACCTTGGCGTTGACAGTGTTGTCGGGCAAGGCACTACCTTCTCGATCTACCTGCCACGCGCTGTGGCGGATGACAAGTCCGAGAGCGCCGCGACCACTCCTGTCATGGAAGAGAAGGAGACCGATCTGACTGGCAGTGCCCGCATTTTGCTGGTGGAAGATGAAGATGCCGTACGCACCTTCAGTATGCGCGCCCTTACCAACAAAGGTTATGAGGTTCTGGCGGCAGAAAATGGCGACGCTGGATTGATGGTATTTCGCGAGCAGACACAGGCGATTGACCTCCTGATCACCGATGTGATGATGCCGGGCATGGATGGCCCGACGTTGGCCAAAGAAATTCTTACGGCCATGCCAAGCCTCAAAGTTATTTTCATTTCAGGGTACACGGAAGAAAAACTCAAAGATACGCTGGGCGAAAATATTTACTTTTTGCCCAAGCCCTTTACGCTCAAGCAGCTGGCGGCAAAGGTTAAAGATGTTCTCGGGGCATAACCCCTATCAAATGAAATTTATTTGAGGATAGCCAGATCAAGATACACACGATGCCCTTGATCCTTGGTCGGATTGAGTCGCGCGGTTGTAACGACTTTGGCTTTATCTTTGAGCTGGACAATTAAATGCGCCCCTGTGTCATCTGTCTGCACTTTAAAAGACGAGACAAGTGGCACAGATTTAAACACCCCTTCCATCGAAGCCGACCATGCGGCTTTGGGTATATCAACCACCAAAATATGTTCCTCATTATCGAGGTCATAGCTGATCTCAGCCGGAATGGAGGTATCGAGCACAATGCGCGTGGTGTCGCCTGTTTTGGCACCCATACGTACACCCGAGACAACAAGCACATCAGGCGCAGGGACAATTGCCTTTGCTTCCGGCTTTTTCTCTTCGGGTTTCTTTTCCGGCGCAGGCGCCACAGCCTTTGCCACAGGTTTAGTTATTGCCGTGCGCGGCAGAGGCTTATGCCCCTCGGTGTCAACGCTCTCAGCACGGGGGGGTGGCACCGTATCTGCTTTACCCTTCTTCTCCGGAATTATAGCGGGTTTGCTCTCTATGGTAGGGGAAAGCGCAGGATTCACGGCGTCCCTATACTGTGCATTTATTCTTTCGAGATCAAGGGAAAGCGATTTGAAATGGTTTTCAATCACATCCATTTTCTTGAGGGTGGGCTGGGCAGCGAGCATCTGACGCTCCAGCATATCCACCCGTTGTTCAAGATCAGACGGGGATGCTGTTTCAACTATCGGCACGGGCACAGCGGGGACTTTGTCGCCTGAGATCGCTGTTTCGGGTTTGACAGCTCCATCTTCTGCACATGCAGCCAGCAACAATGCGGAAACCGCGATTGAAGCCCATAATGTTGTTTTTATCTGTGTGCTGCGCGTCATGAATTTAAAAGTGTGGATGGAATTTTGATATCTTGCCTAGAATCTCCAGCGAATCAGGAATGGTCAAGTCCGTCTTCCTGCTCCAGACTAGTTATCCACACGGCGCGGCGCAACCTTTTGCAGGAGACGTTTAAAATTTTCCGATTTCATGGTGATAAAGATAGCGTGCCCCCACCACAATAGCACCCATAGCCACCCAAGCACTCCCTCGGGAAGGCCTATTTTTTCGCCGACAAAGCCGATGGCCCCGAGAGCAAATGCCCAGAAAAGAATAAGAGGCGTTGCGGTGCGCACAGGGAAACCGCTATCAACAAAGTGGTGATGCACATGACGGCGATCCGGCACAAAGGGCGGGCGTTTTTCTTTAAGGCGCGTTATGAGGAGTCCAAACGCATCTACAATCGGCAGCGCGATGATCCATGCAACTGAAGCCGGAGAAATCGCTGCATGGGCTCCTTGCGAGAGAGTCATCGCATACCACGCAATCATAAGGCCCAACGCCATGCTACCCGCATCGCCTAGAAAAATAATGGCTTTGGAGCGCCACGGGGTGCGCATGTTATAGACCAGAAACCCCAGCAAAGGCGCCATGAGCAGCAACATCTGGCTTGCGGCAGCAAAATTTCCGCCCAGCAGCGCCGCTAGCATCAGCCAGCCGAAAATAATCAACGCATTGCCCCCCGCAAGGCCATCAAGCCCGTCCATCATGTTGAGTGCATTTAAAATATAGACCACACAGGCCACTGAAAACGGAATGCTCATGATCCCGAGTTTCAGTTCGCCCGTTCCCAAAATATCGCCAAGACTTTGAAGCTGCGCCCCACCAAAGACCACCAAAATAATTGCAGCCAGAAAATGAATGGCAAATTTTAGCCGCGCATTCATTTCAAAGGAGTCGTCCCAGATTCCCGTCACCAAGATGAGACCGAGCGCTGCGTAGAGTGCCCACGGAACTCCACCCATGACAAGGCTGGCGATTAGAAAAACAGTGAAAATTACAAATCCACCGAGCGGCGGCACGGGCACTTCGTGTGTTTTGCGGCCACCCGGAATATCGACAAACCCATATTTGGCTGCAATGCGGCACACCAGCGGTATAGCCAACAAAGCTGCAAGAAATGAGAAAAAAGTTGCCGCTATAACTAAAGACATTGACCCAAAAATGGTTATAATGGTTGCGCCTGATTTCGTTTAGCACGAACCCCCTGTCTTTTCAATTGCATGGACATTATGGACTATATAATCTTTCTTGTTGCCTTTGGCGCGGTTTGTACCTTGACCGCCCTGATCCTCATCGACCTTAAACATATGATCTTGCCGGATTGGCTCAATGGTCTTCTGGCGTTGCTCGGGATTTGTTTTCATGCGACTCTTGGGTTTAAGACACTTGAACCTCCTGCCATGCTTTATGGCGCGCTCTTGGGCGGGGGACTCCTTCTCCTTGCCCGCTATTTTGGCAATAAATATTACAAACAAGACACATTGGGATTGGGTGATGTGAAGCTCCTCGCCGCAGGCGGGGTGTGGCTCGGGCCGGAAAATATTATCTATGCCATTACACTGGGTGCTTTCGCCGTCGTCTGCCACAGCATTGCTATTGCGTTGATCCGCGCCTCACGTGACAACACAAAACCAAATTTTCACCGGTTGCTGATTCCGGCTGGCCCCGGTTACTGCGTGGGGATATTTGCCCTGTGCGTCCGGGAATATGCATCTGTGCTTGGGAATTTATTGGGTGATTTATTATAGGAAATAAAAATGGGGACAACTAATCACTCTCGCGTTGTCCCCACTTCGGTCAATTTCGCAGATAATTATTAACAAAAAGTTAACAACCTTTAATCCTCCAGTTGGGGAGGTGCGATCAGCGTCATTTTATAGGTCTGCCCGCCTCGCAAAAAAATGACGTCGGCGGGAGCGCCCGCTTTCGCGCTTTCCATGGCATCCCATACTTCCTGCGCACTCGGGCGTTTCATGGCCCCCCATTGCAAGATGACATCACGGGGTTTAAGGCCCATCGTTTCAGCCGGTGTTTTATAATAAATCTGACTGACCCATGTTACGTCGCCACGATCCGCCACACCGACTCCCCAGCGCTGCTTTCCCGCTGGCCACGGATAGCCGTCTTTATTGAGGCGCCATTCATTGAACAAAATCAGGTGAGGCGGCGGACGATCAAAAACAAAGTGGAATTCGTTTTTATTATTAAAGCGAACGACCTCCATCATGGTCACAAAATCGAGTTTCCATTCCCCCTCTTCGAGCACCAAAAAATACGGGGCGCATTTGCGTTTTTCGACTTCGTAATAGACCACCGCGATGCCTGTCTCCATATCGGCGGGGCTACGCTGAACAATGCAATTTTTATATGTATTTAATTCTGTGCGCATCTGGGCTTTGGTGATAACCCATTTTTTGCGGAGTTCTTGCGTCGCACTGCTGAAGATATCCAAATTAGCGGCGGCATTTCCCTCGGCAAGACTCTGGTGGTAGGATTCAACCACCTGCTCAGGCGTCAGGCCTTTGGCATCCACATTACTGGTCTGCGCGGGGACAGGGGCGGTATAGCCCCCCCCGATATGCGCTGATGTTTGCGCGCCCGCACCAATAGCCAATTGCTCGGGCACTTGATCGGGAGGCATAAATTCTTCGCCATCTTCAGCCTTTTGCGTCCGCTCCACGATCAGTTCGGTGGTGGCCATGACGCCATTGGCCACTTGTCCCGCCTGAAAAAACGGTACCATCTGACGCTCCTCAAGGTAGCGCACAAAGCCGTCGGTAAAGACTGCGTCAAGGCCTGCGGAGATTTCCATGCGCACCTTGTTTTGCGCCGGATCAATCAAGAGGAGGACACCTTTGCGGGTTTTGCTGGTGCTGCCAATATCCACGCCCTTAAAAATATCACGCGCTTTTTGTGCGATGTCTCCGGCATTGTTCGTTACAATCACGCGCAAGTCGATGTCATAGTCGCGCAGCAAAGCCTCGTGATAATCGCTCACATTTCTAACCTGATCTTTGGTCATGGTTCCAGTGAAATCACACACGAGGTTATCAGGGCATGGCGGCAGAGCGGCATAAGCCTGTCCTGCTACGCCAGAGAGAAGAAGGAGGAAGAGTGAAATTTGAAATTTTTTCTTCAGTTTCATGATATATCCCTCCTTCATGGGGTCAGACTATTCAGCTTCGGGCGCTGCAAATTCAACGTGAGCCGCTTTTTCTGTTCCGGCATCGGCTTTGAAATAAGCTTTGCGCTGGAAGCCGCCCATACCCGCCACAAGGCTGCCGGGCATACGGCGAATTTCGCCGTTAAATTCATTCACACGTTCGTTAAAAGTCATGCGCGAGGCGGCGATCCGGTTTTCAGTGCCTTCGAGTTGGCCTTGAAGTTCCAAAAACTGATCAGATGCTTTGAGGTTCGGGTAGTTCTCAATATCCATCATCAAACCCCGTACGCCCTGCCCGACATCCGCCTGCGCGGCCTCCAGTTTGTGCATATACTCATCGTCACCGAGTTTGGCGGCTGCGCCTTGAGTCATATCCTTGGTCTGATTATTCTGCGCATCCAATTTGGCAATGCGTTCACGCAGGGCCGTTACATTTTCAAGTGTGGCCCCTTCATGCTCGGTATAGGCCTTGACCACATTCACAAGATTTGGGATCAAATCCGCGCGGCGCTGGTAATTGGTTTCCACCTGCGCCCACGACGAGAGAACATCCTCCTCCTTGCTCACAAGGCCGTTATAGCTGAACACAAATAACAACAAGGAGCCGATAATCGGCAGCCCGAAAAGCCCTACACTGACGAGGGATGTGACTGATTTACTCATTTCTCCAACCTTTCCTACTTGATTTAGTGATTCTGCAACATTTTGAATTGTTTGCTGGTCTGCGCCACCGCCATTCGTGGACAGATACCAATTAAGGGCCACCGCCGAGACTGCGGCAACTGATCCGACAATGATTTTAACAGGCAGCTGATGATGAAATTCAACTTCCCCTGATGCCCCCGCCCCTTGCAGGCTGCGGCGCAAAACCTCTGCCTGCTCGTATGATATTTTTCCTGCATCAAGCAGGCTGCTTATTTTCTGATCAAATTTCACCTTGAACCTCCCGAATTTTACGAATGCCTTCTTCCGATTTTAGCGTGCCTTTTTCAATGGCCTCCAAAATCGATGCCACCAATTTGTCGTCATCTTGTTTGAGCGTGCGCAGCGCAGTGATCATCTCATCAACGCGGCGGCGCAGTGTCGGGTAACTGACCCCGATCTGGGTTGCGATATCTTTCAAATTCCCCCCACAGAGAATCATTTGTTCCGCTAAAGAAATATCATGCGCACTGAGCCGCGCCAACCGCGGCAACCTTAATTCACCTTCGATATTCAAACCACACCCCCCGCAATGAAGGCGGCTGAGCGTCAATTTACTTTTGCATACTGGACAATCAATCATGGCGTCCTCCTATTTTCAGAATATCGCGTTTATTCATAAAATGCAATTTTTTATACTGTTTTTTTCATTTTATTTATAAATATATTGATTTTATTGAGTATTTTGAGGATTTTTTGTGGGTTATCTTCCGCTGGACAAACGCCCCCTGCGGAGTCATAAGCAGGGTATGACCCATATTTTTTCGCACCCCCACCTGCTTGATATTGCCCCCCTGTCCGTTGCGGATATTACGCATGTTCTCAACCGCGCCGAATTCTTCAAACAGGCGCTGCTGGGGAATTCTGTACCGCGCACGCTGGAACACAAAATTGTCCTGACCCTGTTCATGGAAAATTCAACGCGCACCCGCAATTCATTCGAGATGGCAGCACTGCGCCTTGGGGCCTCCCTCATGAACTGGGACGAAAAAGTCAGCTCTGCGGCCAAGGGCGAGAGTTTTTCGGATACCATCCGCTACCTCGCCTCGTACAATCCCGATGCGATTATCATGCGGCACAATGAATATAACGCGCCGCATTTTGTCGCAGGAATTCTCAAGTGCCCTGTCATTAATGCGGGGGATAGCTGGCGCGAACATCCGACGCAGGCGCTGCTTGATGCTTTTACCATGCGCGAGATCAAGGGTAATCTTGAAGACCTTCGTATCGCGATTATCGGCGATGTCGCCCATAGCCGCGTCGCCAATTCCAACATGAATCTCCTGCACAAGATGGGCGCCAAGGTGCATGTGATTGCCCCCGCTTCGCTCCAGCCGCAAAAAATCACGCCCAATGTAACGGTGTTTGATAACCTTAAGGACGGCCTTGCGGGCTGCGATGTGGTGATGACACTGCGCATCCAGAAAGAGCGGATGGAAGTTACCGAAATTCCCGATGATACCGCCTATTTCCACGCCTATGGTCTGACACAGGAAACACTCGCCTACGCCAAACGTGATGCGATTGTCCTACATCCGGGCCCTATGAATCGCGGCGTTGAAATTGCCGATGATGTGGCCGATGACCCCGAGCGCAGTGCCATTTTCCAACAAGGCGCGAACGGCGTTCCGGTGCGGATGGCTGTTCTCGACCTACTTATGGGCCGCAGCGTTTAACTTGTCTTCCAAGATTTTTACCGCTTCGAAAAATTTGTCGGTGGTATCTTTGACAAATGGATTGTCGCGCTGAATGGCGAGGAAGAGTTCCTCGCTGTCATAGCGCACCAGTTCCACCATGTCGTTGAGGAGCGCATAGGTTTTGGTTTGCTGGTGAATTTCCGGCACATCCAGACGCACAAACACGCGCGCGATCATATGTGTTAATCCTTGCACGTAGGCCATCTCGCGGTCATGATTTTCGGGCGTTGTTTCAAAAGTTTTGAGGCCTAGATTTTTCTGGAGGAAAGACACCACACACGGCGCACGATCACCCGCCACATTACACACCGTGACATTCAAGCCGCCAATCCCGTTTTTGCCGCTTTGCGGGCCAAAGAGCGGGTGGAGGCTGATCGCATCCACATTTTCAGGCAGAAGTCGTTTTAGAATTTCTACGGGTTTACATTTCACCGAGCATAAATCCATGACCAACTGACCCGCGCGCAAGAAGGGTACCATTGCGGCCACAGTTTTTTCAAGCTCGCCCACGGGGACAGCCAGCACCACAATGTCGCTGCGGCATACATCTTCAAACGAGACAACATCCAGATTATAAGTTGCGGCGATTTCATCGAGGGGGAGGTACGCGTCATAAACACGCACATTGAAATAGGGGGTCACAAATTTGAGCATAAATTCGCCAAAGGCGCCAACGCCGATTATGCCGCAGGTTTGTTTTGTCATGTTCATAGTGTCTTTATTCCTTATCTACGCTTCGTTTTATTTCACAACTTTCCTGTGAGCAAAAGAGATTTTGGCGCCTTCTGCCATAAAGAGGACTTGTCAAGTTGGGGAATATGGGTTTTTTATAGAGAATGGACACTATCATTAACCATATTCAATTGTCAGGCTTGCTCGGTTTACTGGGCGGCTATTTTCTTGGATCGATCCCGTTCGGGCTGGCCCTGTGTTACCTCTTCGGTTACGGCGATATCCGCAACATCGGATCAGGCAATATTGGCGCGACCAATGTTTTGCGCACAGGTAACAAGTTCCTTGCAGCCCTCACCCTTATTCTTGATTCCTCCAAAGGATTGATTGCCGTCTTGGTGGCCTCTTCTTTTTTTGATGCCCATGCGATGTTTGGCGCTGCGCTTGGCGCAGTGGTCGGTCATAATTTTCCCGTATGGCTCAAATTCAAAGGCGGCAAGGGGGTCGCTACAACGCTAGGCACACTTATCGGCCTGTCATGGCCCGTAGGTCTTGCCTGCTGCGGGATCTGGCTGGTAACTGCCTATCTGACCCGCATCTCATCCCTCTCCGCCTTGATGGCACTAGCTCTCGCGCCTCTTTTTACCGTCGGGTTTGGTAACCCGCATCAGGTGTATTTGGTGGGCACACTTTCTCTCTTGGGCTGGGCGCGGCACCACGCCAATATCAAGCGCTTGCTTGAGGGCACCGAACCCAAAATCGGCCAGAAGAAGGATGTGCCTTCGTGACATCCGCCACACCCGAACAGATGGCTCGCCTGCGTCTGGCGCGCACCGAAACGGTGGGACCAATCACTTTTCACCGCCTCGTCAAAAAATACGGCTCAGCTCTTCGGGCGCTTGAGGCCCTTCCGGTTCTCACTAAAAATAAGCCGATAAAAATAGGTGATACGGACACCGCCGCGCGCGAATATGACGCCATTACCAAACTCGGCGGGCAGATGATTTTTGCCGGAGATGCAGCCTATCCTGCCGCGCTTGCCCAGCTTGAAGACGCCCCGCCAGTCCTTAGTGTTGTGGGTAATACAACCCTTCTCGCGCGGCAAAATGTGGCGATTGTCGGCAGCCGCAATGCGTCCCTGAACGGGAGGAAACTTGCCTCCAAACTTGCACAGGATTTAGGGACAGAAAATATTGTTGTGACTTCTGGACTGGCCCGCGGGATTGATACATCTGCGCATGAAGGTGCCCTACCCACAGGCACGATTGCCGTGGTCGCAGGAGGTGTGGATGTTATCTATCCGCGCGAGAATACTGATCTTTACCGCCAGATTTGTGAACAAGGCGTTATCGTATCAGAATGTGCGTTGGGCACGCAGCCCCTCGCCCAGCATTTCCCCAAACGCAACCGCATTGTCTCGGGACTCTCGGCGGGAGTGGTTGTTGTGGAGGCCAACCTCAAATCCGGTTCGCTTATCACGGCGCGGATGGCTGGCGAACAGGGGCGTGATGTGATGGCTGTACCCGGATTTCCCCTCGACCCTCGCTCGGAAGGTACCAACGCCTTGATCCGCGATGGCGCGACACTTGTGCGCAGCGGCGCAGATATTCTTGAACAGGTGCACTCATTTTTGCGGGCCACTCCCGCCGAACAACCCTCTTTTGATGATTTTTATTTGTCAGAAGACGTTAGTAATACCCCTTATAATGCGGATGATGTCCGCACACGGCTATTTACAGAACTCTCCTCTCTTCCCGTTTATGTTGACGAAATCGTTCGGGCGTGCAATTTGAGAAGTGCACTTGTCCAAAGCGTTCTTCTGGAAATGGAGCTGGAAGGGCTTGTGCAACGTCTGCCCGGAAATCGGGTTTGCTTGGCCAGCGCCGCATAGGAACATGAAAGTATGACCGCACAAAACGTTGTAATTGTTGAGTCTCCTGCCAAGGCCAAGACAATTAATAAGTATCTCGGGAATGATTACACCGTTCTGGCTTCGTTCGGGCATGTCCGTGATTTGCTAGCCAAAGACGGGGCTGTCAATCCTGATGATGATTTTGCCATGACGTGGGAACTTTCCGAACGGGCTGGCAAAACCATGAAAGATATTACCTCGGCCATTAAAGGCGCCGACACTGTTTATCTGTGCACTGACCCTGACAGAGAAGGAGAAGCCATTTCATGGCATATCCAGCAGGTTCTGGATGAAAAAAATCTTCTTAAAGGTAAGCGCGTTGAACGCGTGACCTTTAACGAAATTACCAAAAACGCCATCAAGGCAGCTTTTGAAAAGCCGCGCGAACTTGATATGCCGTTGGTTGAGGCATACCTCGCCCGCCGTGCCCTTGATTTTCTGGTGGGTTTTACGCTATCCCCCGTTTTATGGCGCAAACTTCCGGGTTCCAAATCGGCGGGGCGCGTCCAGTCGGTCGCGCTGCGTTTGATCTGTGAGCGCGAGTCCGAAATTGAAGCGTTCAAGAGCGATGAGTTCTGGTCGATCCACACCAAGCTCCAGACACCCGAGGGTGCCACCTTTATGGCGCGCCTCACGCATATTGCGGGCAATAAACTTGAGAAACTGGACATTCCGAATGAGGAGGCAGCCCAAGCCGCCGTCAAGCGCATCCATAACAAGGCGCTGGCGATTCAAAAGCTTGAGAAGAAGCAAGTCCGCCGCAACCCTTATCCGCCCTTTATTACCTCAAGCCTCCAGATGGAGGCCTCGCGCAAGTTGCGTATCTCCGCAAGCCAGACCATGCGCCTCGCCCAGCAGCTTTATGAAGGCGTTGATATCGGCGGGGAAACTGTCGGCCTGATTACCTATATGCGTACCGATGGCATTACGCTCTCTGATGATGCTATCTTCCAAGCCCGCGCCCAGATTGAAAAAGACTTCGGCAAAAAATATCTGCCTGACTCGCCGCGCATGTATAAAAGCAAAGCCAAGAACGCGCAGGAAGCACACGAGGCCATTCGCCCCACTGACCTCTCGCGCCGTCCGCAAGATGTGCGCCATGCGCTTGATGAGAAACAATATGCGCTCTATGATCTGATCTGGAAACGCACCATGGCCTGCCAGATGGAAAACGCCATTATGGATCAGGTCACAGCCGATATTTCGGACGGCACGGATGATGTTGTTTTGCGCGCCACCGGTTCTACGGTTGCTTTTGATGGCTTCCTTGCCCTTTATAAAGAAGAAGAGGAAGACACCGAGGATACATCCACGGAGAACGAAGAAACCCGCCGCCTGCCGCCGCTGGCCGAAGGTATGAGTCTTCGCACCAACGAGATTCTGCCCGAGCAGCATTTTACCCAGCCTCCCCCGCGTTATTCCGAAGCTTCGCTGGTCAAGAGTTTGGAAGAAATGGGTATTGGCCGCCCCTCGACCTATGCCTCAATCATGCAGGTTTTGCAAGATCGCTCTTACGTGACAATTGATAAGCGCCGCTTTGTTCCTGAAGATCGGGGACGCCTTGTCACCACCTTCCTCAAACGTTTCTTTGAACGTTATGTCGATTATGATTTCACGGCGAACTTGGAAGATGAACTGGATGCCATTTCATCCGGTCAGGTCATGTGGAAAGAAGCGCTCAAACAATTCTGGAGCGGATTCAAAGCTGCCGTTGACGGCACCAAAGACCTCACCATCACGCTGGTTTTGGACGCTTTGGATGAAGAGCTTGGCCCCCACTTTTTCCCCGTCACACCTGAAAATCCTGATCCCCGCAAATGCCCGTCCTGCGCAGATGGCAAGCTTTCCCTTAAAGTCGGAAAGTTCGGCGCTTTTATCGGTTGTTCGAACTATCCCGAATGCCGCCACACGCGCCCCTTGGTTGTTCAAAGCGGCGAAGCCTTGGATGATGCTAATAACGGCGCGGGGATTGATAACGAACCCAAAGTTCTCGGGACTGATCCGGGGAGCGGGCGCACCGTGTCCTTGCGCAAAGGCCCGTATGGCCCCTATGTCCAGATTGATGTGCCGGAGGACAGCGCAGACAAAAAAGAAAAACCCAAACGCCAAGGCGTACCGCGCGGTACGCCACTTGATGCCGTCACGTTGGAGGCTGCACTTAAACTTCTGGCCCTGCCCCGCTTAGTGGGGATGCACCCTGAAACCGGTGAGAAGATCGAAGCTGGTATCGGACGCTTTGGCCCCTATATCAAGTATCAGAGCAAATTCAAATCCATCCCCAAGGACGAAGATGTCCTGACCATCGGCATGAACCGCGCGGTGGAGCTGTGTTCGCAAATGGGCGAGAAAAAAGCTTTTGTTCGTAAGGGCAAAGCTCCCGCCAAGGGCAAAAAAGCCGAGGACGCGGATAAATCTGCGGTCAAAAAGAAAGCTCCGGCAAAAAAGGCGGCTGCCAAAAAACCTGCGGCAAAAAAGACGACCACTAAGAAGGCTGCGCCTAAGAAAAAGCTGGTTGTCGAGTAACACCGCCCATTATTTGCATAAATCAATTCACACACAAGAACAGTTTGCTCCGCGCGGGCAATCCCGTTACACTGTAGGGGAGGGTTATTCGCCCTGCCTTTAACCATTTTGTTGTCCTTTTAATCCTTTATGGCCTCTTCTTCTCCGTTTTCCGGCATGACCACCAAATCCGCGATGGGTAGCCTCCTGCGCGGTGACTTTGCCTTGGCTGCGGGCATCATGATTATTTTGATGTTCATGCTGGTGCCGATGCCGCCTTTTCTGGTCGATATTGGTCTGGCCATTTCCATCACTCTGTCAGTGATGATTTTGATGATTACGCTGTTTATCCGGCGTCCGCTCGAATTCTCGACTTTTCCGACCATCCTCCTCATCACCACCGCGATGCGTCTGGGCCTTAATATTGCCTCCACCCGTTTGATTTTATCCAATGGCGATGTCGGGCATGACGCCGCCGGAAAAATCATCGAAGCCTTCGGGATTTTTATGATCCAAGGCAATTTTGTGGTGGGCGGGATTGTCTTTGCTATTCTCGTGATTGTGAATTTTATCGTTATCACCAAAGGTTCGGGACGTATCGCGGAAGTCGCGGCGCGGTTCTCGTTGGACGCCATGCCCGGCAAGCAGATGGCCATTGACTCCGACCTCTCGTCGGGCATCATCACCGAAGAGGACGCCAAACTCAAACGCGCCGAGTTGCAGCAAGAAAGCTCGTTCTTCGGGGCCATGGATGGTGCGGCGAAATTCGTGCGCGGGGATGCGATTGCGGGCCTCCTTATTACTTTTATCAACCTGCTCGGCGGGATCATTATCGGAACGGTTTCCAAAGATTTATCCTTGGCCGAAGCCGCCGGAAACTATTCGGTTCTCTCCATCGGGGATGGCCTTGTCTCACAAATTCCCGCGCTGATTATCTCAGTGGCGGCTGGTCTTCTCGTCTCCAAAGCCGGCGTTGAAGGCTCCGCCGATGAGGCCTTGATGGACCAGTTCAGCCGCTACCCGCGCGCGACCGCCATTACCTCGGGCATTATTCTTGCCATTGCCCTTGTTCCCGGCATTCCCACCCTGCCCTTTTTGGCCCTCGCTGGCGTATCGGGCGGCATTTCCTTCTTTGCCTTCAAGCAGAAAAGAATGCGCGCCGAGCAAGTTGTAATTGACCAGCGTACCAAAGCCAGCGCCGCCAAACCCGCCGAAGACCCGATTGCCAAATCACTCGCCATTGACATTATTCGCCTTGAGTTGGGTTATGCGCTGTTGCCTTTAGTACAGGGCACCGACAACACGGTAAAACTTCCCGAGCAGATCAAGGGCCTGCGGCGCCAGTTGGCCGAAGAGATGGGCTATATTCTCCCCTCGGTGCGCATTCAGGATAATTTGCAACTTCCCGCCAGCACCTATGTCGTGCGCATTAAAGAAATTGAGGCAGGACGCGGCGAAGTGCGCACCGGCATGCTTTTATGCATGGACCCGACGGGCGAACCGATTTCGCTCCCCGGCGAGAACACCACCGAGCCGACCTTTGGCCTCCCCGCCATGTGGATTGACCCGCGTTACCGCGAAGAGGCCCATTTCAAAGGCTATACCGTGGTCGATGCAGCAACGGTGGTGACCACGCATATCACCGAAATTATCAAGGACAATATGTCCGATCTTCTTTCCTACACCGAGACGCAGCGCTTGCTTGATGAACTGCCCAAAGATTACCAGAAGCTGGTGGGCGATGTGATCCCGTCACAGATTTCAGTCGGAGGGTTGCAGCGTATCCTCCAAAACCTTGTCAATGAACGGATTTCCATCCGCGATCTACCAACTATTCTGGAAGGCGTGGCAGAAGCCACCACCTACACCAAAAACGTGATGCTCATTGGCGAGCATGTCCGCTCGCGCCTTTCCCGCCAAATTTGTGATGCCAACCTCAATATGCACGGGCATGTACCGCTCCTCACCCTTTCGCCCAAGTGGGAACAGGCCTTTGCCGAGTCCCTGATTGGCGAACGCGAAGAGCGGCAACTGGCCATGGCCCCCTCGCTCCTTCAGGATTTCATTGTTGGGGTGCGCCAGATATATGATAAATTCGGGCAGACGGGCGAAACACCCGTCCTTCTCACCTCGCCAATGGTGCGGCCTTATGTACGCTCGGTGATCGAGCGGTTCCGTCCGCAAACGATGGTGATGTCACAAAACGAAATTCACCCCAAAGCCAAAATCAAAACCGTTGGGCAGGTTTAGTCCTGCTCATTTGACTTTTGGGCTTTATCCCTGTTAAGGCTAGCTCAAACAGGGTTCCGCATGAACGAAACAATTTTCAGAGAACGTTGCCGACGAGCCTGCGCAGCTCATCCTACCCTTCCGCACCTACGGACAATTGCCGCCGTGGGCGCTTATGACGCCGAGATTGGTGGTCGGGGACGTGATAGTGATCGTTTAACCGATGCTCTCGACTACCTGCTGCGTTCGGGTTTTCTCATTGATCCTGATTTTGAAATCGACATTGTTAATTTCCGCGAAGGGCGCGACTTTCTATTCGAGGATAAACAGGCCGATCTGGTTTTTGTATCCAATATCATGTCCGGCCGCCCCAGCTGCTTGCCGGTCTTTTGGAAGGCGCAGGCCGGACAACTCAGCGAGGATCAACTTATTATTACTGTCAGTCGCCGCAATGAACCGGCGTTTTGGGCCCACCGTATCGAGGAGGCCAAAACCAAGTTTGTTGTCACTTTTGGGGGCGAAATCGAAGTGAATGCCCAGACATTTTGTGACGACTACGGTCTCGACTTTGCTGTTCTGATCCCCTCACCCGAAGATGAATGTTGTAGCCGCTTTACAGCCGCGGCGGCTATAAAACCGCTTTACCCTACTCTGCCTGATATTGATTTGCCGCAAGGTTGGTTTGGTTTTGCCGCAGACAAAGGTTTTCTGGCAGCTAGTGCGCCTGCGCTCGCCTCATCGACCTGCCTCGGGCGGCAAGCCCTCACGCATATCGTTGCGAGCGCACCGCAGAATGACCCCTCACTCCCTCGCACTCATACTTTTGGGTGATTTGATGTTTTTATTCGCAAGCCCGTTTGGCGATATCCAGACGGATTCGGGCTTTTTGTAGGCCCCCCATCTCAGAAAAACCCGCAACATTCATGGCAGCGGCGTCACATGTTTTTGTAAACAGGTCGTATCGTTTTACACCTTCGGCGGCATGACTACCCCGCGCTTCGACCGCCGCCACTATATCAGGAAGATAATTATAGCAAACTGGCCCGTCCCCCTGAATTTTTTCAATGCCGTTTTTGGCGAGAACGGCGTCCAATAACGTGCCCATATCCGCGCGGATGGTACGCGCCATAATGCCAAAGGTCGTGCGGAGAAAGCCTTTTTTCCTATCCTGAATAATATCGAGCTGCCCGCGATAAAAATCGCTGAGTTTTTGAGTGACCTCATCGGCCGAGAGTACATTATAATTCTGTTTCTGGCGGTCTTTCATATTATGTCCAATAGCTGATTTTGCCTCAGCAAAGCAAGGAAATTTAAAATAAACTCCCTTTCCATCTCCACTCCTCTTTCTTTCTCAGGCTAAAAATAACTTACCACATCGCCCCTTGACATTGTAGGAATTAATACCCATATATTTCTGGTGATGGAGACATCATTTTATGGCGTTAGGGGTGTCAATTGTGAACTTCTGCGCTATAAATAAGACCATGCAAAGGTTTATGCTCGTTTTTGCGATCTAAGCCCTTGTGGGAATGGGGGTAATGCCCATCATGGGGTTACCCTGTATTTGCCAACAAAAAACAAGAGGTATTATTCATGTCTAAAATTATCGGTATTGATTTGGGAACCACCAATTCCTGCGTGGCTATTATGGATGGCCGTGACCCCCGCGTGATTGAAAACGCCGAGGGCGCCCGCACCACCCCGTCAATTATTGCCTTTACCAAAGATGGCGAACGTATCGTCGGTCAACCCGCCAAACGTCAGGCCGTTACCAACCCCGACAATACCCTGTTCGGGATCAAGCGTCTGATCGGTCGCCGCTTTAACGACCCCGATGTGCAGAAAATGAAATCACACGCGCCTTTTAAAATTATCGAGGGCGATAATGGCGATGCATGGGTTGAAGTGGACGGCGAAAAATTCGCTCCGGCGCAAATCTCTGCGATGGTTCTTAAAAAAATGAAAGAGACCGCCGAGAGCTTTTTGGGTACTACCGTATCCCAAGCGGTTATCACCGTTCCTGCTTACTTTAATGATGCGCAGCGTCAAGCCACCAAAGATGCCGGACGCATCGCTGGTCTTGAAGTGCTCCGTATCATCAACGAGCCAACTGCGGCGGCCCTTGCTTATGGGCTTGATAAGAAAAACTCCGGCACGATTGCGGTCTATGACCTTGGGGGAGGTACGTTCGACGTATCCATCCTTGAAATTGGTGATGGTGTATTCGAGGTTAAATCCACCAACGGGGACACGTTCCTTGGCGGTGAAGATTTCGACTCGCGCATTATCGACTACCTCGCCGACGAATTCAAAAAAGAACAGGGTATTGACCTGCGTCAAGACAAGCTTGCTCTTCAGCGCCTTAAAGAAGCTGCCGAGAAAGCCAAGATCGAGCTCTCTTCCACCGCGCAAACCGAAGTCAACCTGCCCTTTATCACAGCTGATGCGTCAGGCCCCAAACACCTGAATGTGAAACTTACCCGCGCGAAACTCGAGGCGCTGGTGGATGACCTTGTTCGCCGCACCATTGACCCGTGCAAAGCGGCGCTCAAAGATGCTGGCCTCAAGCCATCCGACATTGACGAAGTGGTTCTGGTCGGCGGGATGACCCGTATGCCCAAAATCATCGAGACGGTGCGCGACCTATTCGGCAAGGAGCCGCATAAAGGCGTGAACCCTGATGAAGTTGTGGCCGATGGCGCGGCTGTTCAGGGCGGCGTCCTGCAAGGCGACGTCAAGGATGTTCTCCTCCTTGATGTGACCCCACTCTCGCTCGGTATCGAAACCTTGGGCGGTGTGTTTACGCGCCTGATCGACCGCAACACCACCATCCCAACCAAAAAATCGCAGGTCTTCTCGACCGCCGAGGACAATCAAAATGCGGTAACTATCCGCGTGTTCCAAGGCGAGCGCGAGATGGCCGCCGACAATAAAATGCTCGGTCAGTTCGATCTGATGGGCATTCCGCCTGCGCCGCGCGGTGTGCCGCAAGTCGAGGTGACGTTCGATATTGATGCGAACGGTATCGTCCATGTCCACGCCAAGGACAAGGCTACAAATAAGGAGCAAAGCATCCGCATTCAGGCCTCAGGCGGTTTGTCCGATGCCGACATTCAGCAGATGGTCAAAGATGCCGAAGTTAATGCCGAAGCGGATAAAAAACGCCGCGCCTTGATAGAGGCTCGCAACGTAGCGGAATCGTCCATTCATCAAGCGGAAAAGGCCATGTCGGATCTTGGCAAAGATTTGCCGGAGGCCGAGAAAATCGCCTGTGACCGTGCGATCTTCGAACTCAAAGCCGTGATGGATAGCGAGGATAAAGAGGCGATTGAAACCAAGACTCAAGCTCTTCAGGAAGCTGCGATGAAAATTGGTGAAATTGCCTATCGCCGTGCGCAAGAGCAGACATCGGGCGATCCAGATACAGAAGCTCCTGCCGCAGATAAGGCGCAAGGATCAACATCTGGCGACTCGTCCAAAAAAGATGATGTGATCGATGCTGACTTTACCACCATGAAGTTCGACGATGATGACGGCGAAAAGAAAGAATAGCCACATATCTTGATTTAAAACACATTCCAACTTGCCCTGCCAACATGCAGGGCAAGTTATCATTGAAATACTGGATAGGCAGCGATGAGCGACGAAAAAGATTTTTATAAAACACTGGGTGTCGAAAAAAACGCGACCGAGGACGAGCTGAAAAAATCTTACCGCAAGCTCGCGATGCAATATCACCCTGACCGCAACAAGGATAATCCCGAGGCGGAGGCCAAGTTCAAAGAAATTAGCGAAGCTTATGACGTTTTGAAAGATACCGACAAACGCGCTGCTTATGACCGTTTCGGCGCGGCAGGTGTTCAAGGCGGCATGGGTGGCGGCGCGGGTGGGTTTGGCCCAGGAGGATTCTCGTCTGCCTTTACCGATATTTTCGAAGATATGTTCGGCGATATGATGGGCGGTGGGCGGCGCTCTACCGGCCCGATGCGCGGATCGGATATGCAGTTTACTATCGACATTTCGCTCGAAGATTCATTCAAAGGCAAAGACGCCAAACTCAAAATTCCTACCGTTGAAACCTGTAGCGACTGCAAAGGCACCGGATCATCGGACGGCGGCGTGGCCCAGAAATGTTCGGATTGTGGCGGATCGGGACGGGTACGCGCCACACAAGGATTCTTCACCATCGAGCGCACCTGCCCCACCTGTGGCGGTGAAGGGTCGATCATCAAATCGCCCTGTAAAACCTGTTCCGGCGCGGGGCGTGTGCGCGGGGAAAAAACCGTGCAGATTTCCATCCCCGCCGGTATCGGCGAAGGGCAACGCGTGCGCCTTGGTGGCGCCGGAGAAGCGGGTCTTCGCGGCGGGCCATCCGGTGACCTCTATGTCTTGATCAACATAAAACCGCATAAATTTTTTAAACGCGATGGCGCCAATTTACTTTGCCGCGTGCCGGTGCCGATGACTACCGCGGCACTTGGCGGCAGCCTTGAAGTTCCCACCATTGACGGATCAAAAACCACTATCAAAATCCCTGCCGGAACACAAACCGGACAGCAACTGCGCGTCAAGGGCCAAGGCATGAACATCATGAAATCCGATGTCCGCGGTGATTTGTATATCGAGATTTTTGTCGAGACTCCTGTAAACCTCGACAAAAAACAAACCGAACTCATGAAACAACTTGGCGAGACACTCGAAAAATCGGGACAAAAAAATTCACCCGAGAGCGAGGGTTTTTTCCGCAAGGTTAAAGAATTATGGGATGATTTGCGGGACTGATTTGTCCGTAGTCAAAAAAGGAGACGGCAATGAAAATAGGCATAGCAGGTTGCACGGGACGAATGGGGCGTCTTCTTTCTGCGGAAGTTTCCGCGGCCCCCGACCTTTATCTTGCGGGCGGCACTACACGCGATAAGGACATCCCCGAAAACAGCCCGCCTATTTTGCAGGACGCGGAAGATCTCTTTGCCATTGCCGACCTCGTGATTGATTTTACCGCGCCCGATGCTAGCGTACGTCATGCCCTGATCGCGGGGCGCCTCGGCAAACCGCTCGTGATTGGTACAACAGGTCTTAATGATGCGCATATGGCGAGCATTCGTGAGGCCGCCAAAACAGCGCCCATTCTCGTGACCCCGAATGCGAGCCTTGGCGTGAATGTACTCATCGAACTGGTCAAGTGCGCCGCAAAGTCTCTCGGCCCTGAATTTGCCATTGAAATTTTCGAGACCCATCACAGCAAAAAAGTGGATGCTCCTTCGGGCACCGCGCTCGCGCTTGGACGCGCCGCAGCGGAAGCGCGTGGCACCCAGATTTCAACTAAAGCCGTGTTTGACCGTCATGGCCATACGGGCGAGCGCAGCCGCGACGAAATCGGTTTTGCGTCTCTGCGCGGCGGCGATGTGGTAGGCGATCATACGGTATTCTTTTACGGTCAGGGCGAACGCCTCGAGCTTACCCACCGTGCCACTGACCGCGCTTTGTTTGCGCGCGGCGCTGTGCAGGCCGCCCGTTGGCTAGCGGCGCAACCTCCTGGCTTTTACAGCATGAAGGATATGCTGGGACTGGGCTGATTATGAGTTTTTCATCCAGCACACTTACCATCAGACCTTTTCAACAGGAAGATTTGTCCGCGTGTGTGCGGTTGTTTCAGTCAAATACTCCTGAGTTCTTTAGTGCATCGGAACTTCCCGAATTTCAAATGTATCTTGGCCGGCATGCCACAGGTTCTTATTGGGTGTGTGAATTTGAAAATAATATTATTGGCTGCGGCGGCATTCGCGTCCGGATGGATGGATATGGATCTCTTTGTTACGGGATGGTGGATACAAACTATCATGGCCAAGGCATAGGGGCTGCCCTGATGAACTTTCGTCTGCAAAAATTTCTTGAATATCCCGATGTCCAAAAAATCCGGCTGGACACAAGCCAGCATAGCTATGGATTTTTCAAGAAATTTGGCTTCTCTGTTTGCACAGTTGAACCTGACTTCTATGGTAAGGGACTTGATTGTTACCACATGGAGCGGGATATTAACCCAGACCCTGCCATTACTCCCGTACCAGAGGGATTAGGCCTTTCACCATAAAGAAAACTCAGGCTATTGCTTTCTCTGCGGTTAAAAGCTGCAGCTTCATCGCATTGCCCCAGCCGTAATTGTGGAACGACCCGTTAGATTGCACCACGCGGTGGCAGGGGATCAGCAAGGAAATGGGATTGGCCCCCACCGCTGTGCCGACTGCGCGTACCGCGGCAGGGCGACCGACCGCGGCGGCTACCGTTGCATAACTCACCACTTTGCCTTTGGGAATTTTCATCAATGATTTCCATACCGATCTTTGAAAATCAGTACCCCCGACAATAAAGGTCACGGGGTTTGTCTCTTTCCCTTCCCAGAGCCGCATCACTGTTTTGGCCATTTTTGCAGCCTGCTTGTCATCACGCGCCACCACAGCTTTGGGAAAAAATCTACATACCTTTTCAAGCGAGCGATTTTCTTCAAACCCGAGATAACACAGCGCATCATCCACGCCCACCAGAGTCATCTCGCCCAAGGGCGTTGGCACCGTGCCGAACCAGAGTTCTTCGGGTATCCCTTCTTTGAGTTTGACGGAGGAGGATGTCCAATCACTCCGGCTGAGGGCGGGGCTGCATACCAATTTATGTGTCATGTTATCTACTCCTTCGTGTTATGCGCGCAAATTTGCGCCTTTTTTGAAAGCTCCATATCTTTCACAATCACATGCACGTGATCGAGGGGATGCCGGACGCAGGATTTGGCATCATATTCAATTGCCATGACAGGCTTTCCCTGCCGCGTGAAGGCCTCGTAAGACCCGCACCATCCCTCTTCCACACATGATTCCGTGATTACCCAATCAAACAAAGGTTCCAGATCATCCGCCAATTCCGGCGCATTTTTTAGACCCACTTTGAGGCCCGCTTCATGCACTTTACGGGCAAGTTCTGCATTGAAGGTCAATTGATGTTCTTTTGTCAGCGGAAAGCCCGTATCGTTTTCGTATCCGTTCACATTGTCAAAATCGACGCCATCAAAGCCTTTGTGGCGGCACATATCAATCCGCTCTGTCATCATCGGTTCCAGCTCCTCCATCCTGCGAATATCGAGCCACCATTCCCCATCCCACCCTTCATAGGATTTGCCGATGATTTCCTTGGGGTAACGATGCGCATCAGGACGCCAATCCTCAAAACTGCCCGCATTGATGTAACATATGGCCTTCTTGCCCTGCGCGTGGAGCGCGTTTACAAACTCTGCCGGTGTTTCAAACGCATCCAGCACGATGATGTTTTTATCACTCACCTCATCTAGCTCAGGCACCCTTGATAAAAATATGTCCCACGAAAAAGAGTCTGGAAAAAAGGGAGTCTCGTTCCCCGCAGCATGTCCCCCTATGGGTAAACTCCATACACACCCGATCACCATAATGGCTAGTTTTCTCATGGTCAGTGCTCCTCCCTTCTGCTATAGCATTATCCATGCAAAAAGACAAAATTGCCGAGATGTTCCGCCGTTTTGAGGTCGCCACCCCCGAACCCAAAGGGGAGCTGCAATCCATCAACACCTATACGCTGCTGGTTGCGGTTATCCTCTCGGCGCAGGCGACTGATGCGGGGGTCAATAAAGCTACTGCGGCCCTATTCAAGATAGCCGACACGCCCACGAAGATGCTCAGGCTCGGCCTTGCGGGACTTAAAGAACACATCAAAACGATTGGCCTCTATAATGCCAAGGCGGAGAATGTCATCAAAATGTCGCGCATCCTCCTTGACCAGTATGGCGGCGAGGTGCCAAACACGATGGATGCCCTTATCGCCCTGCCGGGTGTGGGGCGCAAGACCGCCAATGTGATTTTGAATATCGCCTTTGGACATCCCACGATTGCGGTCGATACTCATGTGTTTCGCGTATCCAACCGTACAGGCCTTGCCACGGGCGATACGGTCGAGGCGGTTGAAGAAAAACTCGAGCGCGTTATCCCCGCCGCCTATAAACGCCACGCCCATCACTGGCTGATCCTGCACGGACGTTATATCTGCAAAGCCCGTAGCCCCAATTGCGCGGGGTGTTTGATCAAGGATTTGTGTCCGTCATGTCAGATTTAAGGGTTGTCATTGCCTGACCGCCTCAAGCGGTCTAAGGCAATCCATGGATTCCCCTGAATCGGCTGCGCTGACTCAAGGAATGATAGGCTTATCATGTGTTGTCTCCTGCCAGTTCTTTTCTATGAAATCTATCAGATTGTCTGTCGAAGCTTCCTTAGGTCTCGGCTTACAAAGTTCAGGCTTTGAAACAATTTTGTTTTTGCTGAAATCCTTTACATCCGTACAAAAAAGTTGTTTGGATTGAGCAAGCACACTGCAAGCTAATCGCTCTACATGCCGATAAGCTGCCGCGGTTAGCGGAATAAAACTCTTCTCATCTTGAGCGTAGCCTATGAACGTTGGCGGTGTCCCCTTCACCGACATAAGATCGTGAATCCCCCCATCTTCAGGATTCATGTATATCGTCGTCCACACCGCTAATTGGTCGCTATCTAGAGGAATCGAAAAATTGCTCTTCTTTGCAAATGAGTACATAAGTTTTATGTATAAATACCCAGAGTGCCCAGCAAGCGCATCCTCCGGACTTTGGTTTGTGATTTCAACTTTTATTCCATTCTCTTCTGCAAATTTGAGATTGTTCTTTTTGATAAAAGATAGAACCTTTTCCCAATCCACATTCTTAATATTAGGAACATCACCTTCAATTCCAAGAAGAATGGTATCTTTTTGCGTAAGAAAGGGGGAACAATAACCAAAATTCGTTGCCATTGCTAAGTGTGGCGATAAAATTAACCACCCCAAGCACACAAGAATGCACAACTCGATCTTCGCAAGATTGAACCATACCTTCATATTATCAACCACAGCAACTACTTAACAAAGGTGCAGCAAGCATTTTCCTAGCTCCATCACTTTCCACCTACACCGTCAAGGCTTCATCGACCAGTTTGGCTTGCTCTTCGGCGTGGCGTTTCATGTAACCCGTTGCAGGAGCTGCCGCCGCCATGCGGCCCACATAACGTGCACGGGTGTTTTTGAATTTGGCCAGCGCCAGAACTTCTTCAATCTCAGGATTCACAAAACTCCATGCCCCCTGATTTTTAGGCTCTTCCTGACACCAGACAATCTCGGCATGACCATATTGCGCCAGCTCTTCCGCCAAGGCTTTCGCCGGAAACGGATAGAGTTGTTCCAACCGGAGGATCATCACATTGTTGATCCCACGTTTTTCGCGCTCTTCAAACAGGTCGTAATAAACTTTACCCGAGCACAGCACAATGCGTTTCATATCTTTGGGCTTGGCCAGTTTTTCGGCGGCGCCATCCCACAGAATGCGGTGGAAGGTCGATTGATCCATAAAGTCATCGGCCTTGGAAATTGCGAGTTTATGACGCAGCAGTGATTTGGGCGACATATTGATAAGCGGCTTACGGAAGTCGCGTTTCAATTGGCGGCGCAGCGCGTGGAAATAGTTGGCGGGGGTCGTGATGTTGGTGACCTGCCAGTTATCTTCCGCGCTCAGTTGCAGGAAGCGTTCAAGACGCGCGGAGGAATGTTCCGGCCCCTGCCCTTCCATTCCGTGCGGCAAAATCATCACAAGGCCCGACATACGGAGCCATTTGGATTCTGCCGAGGCGATATATTGGTCAATGATAACCTGCGCCCCGTTCACGAAGTCGCCGAACTGACCTTCCCACAAAACGAGGGCATTGGGATCAGCCCATGTATAGCCGAATTCGTAGCCCAGCACCGCCGATTCCGAAAGCGGCGAGTTAAGGACTTCAAACTGGGCCTGATCTTTGCTGAGGTTACCCAGCGGAATATATTTCTCTTCTGTCACCTGATCGTTCAAAACCGAATGGCGGTGCGAGAAGGTGCCGCGTTCACAGTCCTGACCCGAGAGGCGTACCGGATGGCCCTCCATCAAGAGAGCGCCGAAGGCCATCGCCTCGGCTGTGCCCCAGTCAAAGCAATCATGGGTTCGAAACATTTCTTTTTTGGCCTCGAGCTGGCGCGCGATTTTGCTGTTCACATTAAAGCCTTCGGGAACAGCGGTGAGTTTATCCGCAAGGTTCATGAAGATTTCTTTGGAAATCGCCGTTGCGCCGCGACGCTCGACACCGTGCGCGGGTTTCAATCCTGCCCAGCGGCCTTCGAGCCAGTCGGCTTTATTGGGCTTATAGCTTTTGGTCGCTTCGAACGAGTCGTCCATCCGTTTCATGAAACCATCAACGACGTCTTTCGCTTCGGCCTCGCTTAGGACACCTTCGGCAACAAGCTGCTTCCCATAGAGGGTACGGGTGGTCGGGTGATCCTTGATCGCCTTGTACATGATCGGCTGGGTGAACATCGGTTCATCGCCTTCATTGTGGCCGTTGCGGCGGTAACAAATCAGGTCGATCATCACGTCTTTGCCGAATTGCTGGCGGAATTCGGTGGCGAGGCGCGCCACACTCACCACAGCTTCGATATCATCGCCGTTCACATGGAAGATCGGGCAGCCGAGCATCTTGATCAGGTCGCTGGAATAGGGCCCCGAGCGCGAGCAATCGGGGTTGGTGGTAAAGCCCACCTGATTGTTGATGATGATGTGCACGGTGCCGCCCACGGTGTAGCCTTTGAGGCCCGAGAGCATCAAGGTTTCCATGACGAGTCCCTGCCCTGCAAAAGCGGCGTCACCATGAATAAGAAGGGTGAGGACGGCTTTGCGCGCGGTATCGCCGCGCAGGTTTTGAATAGCGCGGACTTTCCCCGTGACCACCGGATTAACCACTTCAAGATGCGAGGGGTTGGGGGTCAAGGTGATATGAACATCCTGACCTTCGATCATACGGTCATTGGAATAGCCCATATGGTATTTCACGTCGCCCGACCCGGGGGTTCCATCAGGGTTCGAGGGTACACCATTAAATTCGGCCAAAAGTTTGGTGTAGGGTTTGCCGCACACATTGGTGAGAGTATTAAGACGCCCGCGGTGCGCCATACCAATGGAAACCTCACGGATCCCAAGTTTCACGCCCGTGCGCATAATTTCTTCAATCGTGGGAATATAGGCTTCGCCGCCATCAAGGCCAAAGCGTTTTGTACCCACATATTTGGTGTGCAGGAAATCTTCAAGTCCTTGCGCGGAGACAAGTTCGCCATAAATTCTTTTCTTTTCGTCCCTGCTGAAAGCAACTTTAAAGGCCCCCGTTTCAAAGCGGGACTGAAGCCATTCTTTCTCCGTGGGATCGCCAATTTGTTCGAACTCGACCCCGACTGTTCCGGCATAAACTGCGCGGAGTTTTTCAAGCAATGCGGCAAATGTCGTATTTTCAAGACCAAGGAGGCCCCCAACATACACACTGCGTCCCATATCAGCGGCGATCAAACCATAGAATGAAGGATCAAGTTCGACATGACCTGCGGGAGGTTTAAGCCCCAGCGGATCAAGATTTGCTGCGAAATGGCCATGCTGACGGTAGGCCCGCACGAGCATCAGGGCACGGAAAGTATCTTTGAGCGCATCGGCCGACACAACAGACGCCGGAGCTCCAGCTTTGTTGGCAGGCTTTGCCGATTTGAGGGCTTCATCTGCCGTGGTTACACCAAAGGGCGCGTTTGGTTTTTTGAAATCTTTGGCTGCCCAGCTTGCTCCTGAAATTTCACGCAAGAGCGCCGCCTCGTCATCGCGCAGGTCCGCAAAAAAACTGCGCCAGCTGCCATCCACATCCGCCGGATTTTTCAAAAACGCGCTGTAGAGGTTGGCGATATATTCGGCGTTAAATCCGGTTAAGACAGAGGCAAGGGCAGCAGAGCTAGGCATTGGTAATATCCTGATCCTGAAAGTTGACGAAACGCAGGGATATTAGCACGGAAAAGCCGAAGGAAAAGAGCAAGAATCAGGTTTTTTAAGCCTGAATCCCATCCTTTTTGATATTTCATAAATTTCAGGCGGGTTGTTGCCCACATTGCGGCGCAGCCTGCACCAGAGGGATGTTATTTTCATGTGCGAGCAATTTGCGGGCGAAGACGTCTAGATTGACATCCGGCTCGAGTTTATGGTGCGCCCCAGCATTAAATTTCCCGTGCGTAAGCGTCCAATGCGCCACTTTCATACCAGCATCAATTCCGGCCTGCGCACCTGACCCCGTGTCTTCAATCACAAGGCATTCGTGCGGCAAAATATCAATATGATCCGGATCAACCTCACGGATGCGGGCATTGAGTTCTTTGAGAGCATTGATATAAGGTGCGGGATGGGGTTTGGTTTTTCCGGCTTCGGCTTCATCGGCGCTGTGGGAGAAAATCAATTTAGCGTCCAGCCCTGCATGCGCGATATTGCAATCCACCTGAGAGCGCACACCGCTTGAGACAGCCGCGATAAACAAATCATTTTGCGCAAACACATCAATGGCATCAAGATAGGACGGGCGCACCGACAAGCGATCAGAATTTTTTAGGTAGTAATCTTCGCAAGCCCCTAAAAATTGTTCTTCGCTTAAAGGAAAATCTGGATTGCGTTTTGTGATCCATTCATAGACACGGTGATCGCCGATCCCTGCGAGGTCATTGGGCCAATCCGTATTGATATCAATGAACACGCCGTTCACCGGATCGACATGGCTTGTGCCCAAGGGATCAGCCGCCACCATGATGATTTTTTCCTGATGCAAATGCTCGCTCAAGACCATTACACCATCAATATCGGTAAACACCGCTTTTATTGCCATTGCCAAGCCCCTATTAAAAAGATGGCTTATATTAGAAACTTGTTTTTATTATGTCAATAATTTTCACGGCGCTCTTCCTGCCTACATCTGGCAGGACAAGCCTCGTTCACCGCCGTATTTCAGTTTCAAAGGGGCTTCTTTGGTTTGGCTGTCCGGATTTTTATCATCGTTTTTTGCCTGATCCTCGACGACCCAGCGCGCCCGAAGAGGTACAATATTTGAGCTGTCTTGATGCGTTAATTTCGGCGCTATGGGTTCGGCGTCAATGATCTCGCCCTCAATCACTTCGCCCTTATGCGCATGACCATGCGCGATTGTTTCGAAAGCTTGGGCGATCCGATCCAAAGCCCGTGCCGTGATTTTTTTCTCTTCCGCTTCGCGTCCGCGCGATTGCTGTTCCATTTGCACCTTTCTGAAAGTCAGTGCCAGTGTTCCGGCGGCGACCAGAAAATTGGCAACGCTGATAAGTGTTTCTACCGGTGCATTCATTGTGTTCTCCCTATTTCTTTTTTTCTTGTTGTTTATGCGGCAAAAGACGTCCTGTCAGCTCTCGCGCTTTCGCACGACCTGTTTTTTCCGACCAAAAATCTTGTGACAAGCCCTTTATAACGGAAAATGATTTAAATTTATTTAAAATGCTGTTTTTAGTGCTGCGCATCACACACAGGGCGTTGTCTTCGGGGTTATTTCCCCCTATCGTAACCCCATGACTTTTGCAGATATAATGATGTATGCCCCGATGGGGGCGTTTTTGTTAGCGATCGGCGCGCTCGCCGGTTTTATGGCGGGACTTTTGGGCATTGGCGGCGGACTTATTCTGGTGCCGGGCATTTACTTCGGGATGGGCCTTTTAGGATATGATTCCCCTCACCTCATGCATATCGCGATTGGCACGTCTCTCGCTTCCATTTTACCAACGGGACTTTCCTCGGCCCGCGCCCACTGGAAACGTGGCGCAGTTGACCTTGTTATTTTGCGCCAGATTGTTCCCGGGACGCTGTGCGGATCTATACTTGGTGTTCTCACCGCCGCGCAGTCTTCAGGTGAAGGGCTTAAATTTGTGTTCGGGTTTGCGGTGTTGCTGGTCGCTATTCTTATGTTTATTGATCCGAGACGTTATCAATTTATGGACGGGCTGCCGCGCCAGCCATGGACTTTTCTGGTGGGTGTCTTTATCGGTATTCTGGCCGCTCTCATGGGCATTGCAGGGGCACTTTTATGTGTACCGTTTCTGGTGCTGTGCAAGACACCTTTGCATACGTCGATCGGGACATCCTCGGCCATTGGCCTGTCTGTCTCAGCCCCTGCCGCAATCGGATTCCTGATGATCGGGTTTGCAGAAGTGACAGGTGTGCCCTTCACGTTTGGTTATATCAACCTGCTCGCATTCGCCTTTATCATTCCGCTGAGTATCCTGATGGCCCCCCTCGGGGCCAAGCTGTCACATAGCCTGAATGTCAATGTACTCCGGCGGGTCTTTGCTGTTTTTATGACGATCATCGCCTTTAAGATGCTTTACAGTGCATTAGCTATCTGAAAATAAAATTCTGGGTTTTATCGCTTGCATAGCCTTCCGTCAAAAGGGAGGAATTTCGGTTTATTTCGCGGGTGCAGCTAAGTTTTTTTTCGCAATTTTCGCCAACTTTGCTATTTCTACTGCCAGAAAACAGATTCCTTTGTAAAAGGGCGTTGACGTTCATATAATTATTATGTAAATTATAATTCTTTCTATAACGGTATGAGTACACAATAGGGTGATGCGTATGACTTCGATAAATTTTCATGGCCGCTCCATTAAAGCTGTCGCTTTTGATATGGATGGCACCATGATTGACTGCGAGCCGTCCAACCGCGCCGCTGTTCAGCGCGCCGCCGGATCGCCGTATATCATTGACTGGAACCAGTGCGCCGGAAAACCCGAAAGTGTCATCCATACTTGGCTGCGCGATACCTACCCCAATTTCACTGGACTGAAAAATGCCTTCGTCGATGCCTGCAAAGCCGGCTATAAAGAAGAGCTTCCCCATTTGAAAGCCCGCGCCGGTATTAAAGAATTGATGGCAAGTTTCCACCAACTGGGTATTCCGATGATTGTTGTTACCAACACCGAAACCCCTCTTGCTCTTAAAAAACTGAAACAATGTGGGCTGCTGGACTACGTTACCGATGTGATTGGTGTTGATAAAGTTATCGAGGCCAATCTTGAGCCAAAACCATCGGGCGATGGTTATCGTCTGGCGGCGCAAACCTTGGGTGTGGATGAAGAAAATATGGCTGGGTTCGAAGACTCTGCAGTCGGGGTCAGCGCTCTGACTTCTACCCGACTTTTGTCAGTTCATATTTACGATCACGGCATGTTGCCGGACACCCGCGCCGATATTGTCATTAATGGCACAACACGCCGCGGACTGGATGAAATGACGGCGGATATTTATCTGCAAAACCCTGACCTGATGGAAGAGCTACCGCCAGAGCCACGCTGCACCGCGTACGCCTGATGAATCGCCAAAGCGTGCCGGAACAATTTTTGTCTCGACCGTGTCCGAGAAAATATATTTTGACCAGACTCTGGGCACTTCCGTGTAAAGTTCGGCTACATTGCTCATGCCTCCACCAACCACAATAATATCGGGATCAATGATGTCGATTACGCCTGCCACCGCGCGGGCAAAGCGGTCAAAATAACGATCAAGCGCAGCCTTGGCTCCGGCGTCACCTTTTTGCGCAGCGGCTACAATATCATGGGTGGACATATCGAGTCCTGTCACCCTATTGTGATCCTGTTTGAAGGATGGCCCCGCGAGCCAGCTTTCAATGCAGCCGCGTTTGCCGCAGTAACATTGTGGCCCGGGAAATTCGGCAAGTTTGTGGTCGGCAACAAAATATTCGAGAGCATCCTTATGTGCATAAATCGGCGAAATCATCGCGCGTGGGTCAGCGCCGTTATCAAAATGATCAAGGTGAGCGTTCGGGTTTTCACTGTACACGCGCGGCAACGGTAACGGGTTATGCCCCCATTCGCCGCCGATACCATTGAGGCCAGAGAGAGGTTTGCCATCAACCACCACACCACCGCCACAACCTGTGCCTACAATAATGGCAAAGACGGTTCGGTGGCCTGCCCCCGCGCCATCCGTTGCCTCTGACACAGCAAGACAATTAGCATCATTCTGGACACGCACGGGGCGCCCGATTGCTCCTTCCATGTCCTTATCGAGCGGATGGCCATTGAGCCACACTGAATTGGCATTTTTAACAAGACCTGTGACCTTTGAAACCGTTCCCGGGATACCAATCCCCACCGTGCCGGTCTTACCCAGTTCCTCTTCCGCCTCATGGACAAGCCGCGCCATATTCTCGATGGTGTGCGTATAGTTCCCCTGTGGCGAGGGAACGCGTTTGCGATAGAGCTCTTTGCCGTTGTCGGCATTCAAACAAATGATTTCGGTCTTTGTACCACCGAGGTCAATCCCAATACGCATATGAATCTCCGGCACTCGCTTATTATCGTGTTATCTTAGGCCTTAAGGATGCCCAAAAGTTCATTAAGAGCAGAGTCTTCTGCCGGAGAGATATTCATGTCCTTGTGCGCTTCACCATCCGTAAGTGCAAGAACCACGTTGCCCGCTTTCTCTGAAAGCCATGAAAAATAGCCCTCATCTTTCTGACCATGCTCGGTGTCTTCACGCACCGCACGGGCTACTCCCGTGGCCAGCATCATCACCGCTTTACTGAACATCACGAATTCGTCACGCGTGCCTTGCGATTTGATAATGCGACAAGCTTTGCCGACCTCTTCCAGTGCATCCACATCATCGGCAGCCCAACGCGGCCAGCTCAATTTCTGGCGCAGCGCTTCCGCCGCCATTTCACACACCAAGGGGCCGGCCTTGGGCGATTTGGCAACCTTGGTCAGGATAGCAAACATCTGCTCTTCTTCAATTTTTTCGGATATTTCTTCAATATCCGTGTCGTCAATATGAATCATCCAGTGACCCACACGGTACAATATACCCGCCAGCGTATCCTGATCCACGGGTACGAAACGTTGCAGTTCCGACATATTTTTCCTCTTAAATTGTAAAAGTGATTCCGAGTTTGCCCGCGAGCGTTATCAAAGCCTGCCGCTCCAACTCGCTGATATTCAAACTGGCCTGATTGATGATATAGGACTCGCCCGATAAAAAGGCGTCAACGCGTCGCGGGATGCTTGCAACCAGTGTCTTGAATTTTTCGATCGGGGTCGGAATGTCGTCAATTTCCTGATAGGCTTGCGCCACGACCAGCGCGACTTCAAGCAGGTTGTGCTTGAACGCCACAACTTCTTTCTCTTCAATGATACCCGCGAGTAAACTGGTGAGCTGTGCGCATTCATCCGGCACCTTGGCGATGTCGTCTTTCCAGCTATCCCATTTTGGTTTCTGGTTGAGCGTTTCGGTCATCACTTCGTGCGCAAAAATTCCCTTGACTGAGTCTTCCACATAGAAGGTCACGATATTGCGCAGCGCTTCGGCTTCCGCCTCAGCCGCATCACCGCCGCCCGAATTGTCACTTTCCGAGAGGAAGTGCCCCACACGGAACGGCAAGCGGACAATCAGAGAACGCACATCAGGCGCTATTTCTTCGAGCAGTTTCATGCGGCTAGATTAGCCCAGATTTTCCTTTTCCGAAAGGGTAAAAATTAAACCCAAATCAACCCCTTGGCCCGTGGGTGCGGTAGCACGGGCCTTGGCATTTCACGTCCACGGGTGGTATCTGCCGGCAAATCCCCTTGCGGGGCCGCCTCATATTTAAGCGCAAAATGCTTTGTCCTGTCGGGAATGATAAAAGTATCTGCCCCCTCTTTGGTCTGGAAATGGCAAACAACCGCTGCGGCGACAATCGCTCCCTGCGCTACCCCTTCATTATTCAGAACATATTTAAAGCTTCCCTCCTGACATTTACCGACCGGTATGGCCGCTTGCAGGAAGGTTTGGTGCAACCGCACCGCCGCCTGCGCAAACGCTTCCTCGGTAATGGGCACCCCGAATTTCTCATTGGCCTCGCGCAGCAAGCGGTACGGGATGTACAGCTCGGCAGCAGGATAAAGTGGCAAGTCTTTTTCGGGATCTTCCGCCGTTGCTGGAGGGGTGGCGGGTGCCTCATTTGCCGCAACTTTGATGAAAGGAAAATCCGGCTTTTTCAAGCCGAGGCTTTCGTAGGAGCGTGATACGGTTACAACTGGCTTTGAGAAATGTGATACCCCATAGGTATCCGGCTCCGGTGCGGAGTGAACGTCAAGTGTCATGGTAGTCTCCCTGTTAGATATTTTTTATTATTGAGGAAATTGAACACCTTTTCAGGGCGCAGCGCAACAAAAAAAGCAGAGCCGCAGCTCTGCTTTTTCGATAATACACTATGCGTCGCTGTTAGGCGGCAATCGCCTTGAGAACCGCCTGCCCCAGATGCGCAGGGGTTTCGGCAACTACAAAGCCCGCTTCTTTCATCGCAGCGATTTTCACTTCTGCTGTATCGTTGCCGCCCGAGATAATGGCACCCGCATGGCCCATGCGTTTGCCTTTCGGGGCTGTGGCGCCCGCGATAAATCCGGCAATCGGTTTTTTCTTGGCCGCAGCTTTATAGAAGTTGACGGCGTCCACTTCTGCCGATCCACCGATTTCACCGATCATGATGATCGCTTCGGTTTCATCATCTTTCAGAAACATGTCGAGCGCATCAATAAAGTTGGTGCCGTTGACTGGATCACCGCCGATACCGATACAGGTGGACTGACCCAAACCTGCTGCCGTGGTTTGATGCACCGCCTCATAAGTGAGTGTACCAGAACGCGAGACAATGCCCACCTTGCCGCGTTTATGAATGTGGCCAGGCATGATACCGATCTTGCATTCACCAGGTGTGATGACGCCCGGGCAGTTCGGGCCAATCAGGCGGGTTTTGGAACCCGACAGCGCGCGTTTCACTTTGACCATGTCGAGCACAGGAATGCCTTCGGTGATACACACAGCCAGTTCGATCTCGGCGTCGATAGCTTCCAAAATAGCGTCCGCAGCGAAGGGTGGCGGTACGTAAATGACGGATGCGTTACATCCGGTTTCGGCTTTGGCTTGCTGAACAGTGTCAAACACTGGCAGACCAAGATGTTTGGTGCCGCCCTTGCCGGGGGTTACGCCGCCCACCATATTGGTGCCGTAAGCAATGGCCTGTTCCGAGTGGAACGTGCCTTGCGCGCCGGTGAAACCCTGACAGATCACTTTGGTGTTTTTGTTAACGAGTACTGACATCTTATAAATCCTTTTCTGGCTTAAGCCGCTTTAAGAGCTTTTTTGGTGGCGTCCACAATTTTGCGGGCGGCGTCATCCAAATTGTCGGCTGCGATAATCGGCAGGCCGGAATTGTTGAGGATGTCTTTCCCGAGCTGTACGTTGGTGCCCTCTAAACGCACAACGAGAGGAACAGAGAGCGCCACTTCTTTCGCGGCGGCGATAATGCCGTTCGCGATGATGTCACACTTCATGATGCCGCCAAAGATGTTCACGAGAACGCCTTTCACTTTCGGATCAGAGAGAATGATTTTGAAAGCTGCGGTCACGCGCTCGGTGGTGGCTCCACCGCCAACATCGAGGAAGTTTGCGGGTTCCATGCCGTAATGCTGGATGATGTCCATGGTTGCCATGGCAAGGCCTGCGCCATTGACCATACAGCCAATATTGCCGTCCATACGAACATAGGAGAGTTCCCAGTCCTTGGCGATGCGTTCGTTTTCGTCTTCTTCAGACTCATCGCGCATGTCAGCCACAACTTTTTGACGGAACAGCGCGTTGTCATCAAAGTTCATTTTGGCATCAAGCGCCACAACCTCGTTTTTGTCGGTGACGATCAAGGGGTTGATCTCAACAATTGAACAATCGAGTTCAACAAAGGCTTTATAAAGAGCCAAGAAGAATTTGGTGGCCGACTTTACCGCGTCACCTTCGAGGCCCAGACCATACGCCAATTTACGGGCATGGAACGGGAACATGCCAGACGCCGGATCAATAGCAGCCTTGAAAATTTTCTCAGGGTGTTTTTCAGCAACTTCTTCAATGTCCATGCCACCTTCGGTTGACGCCATGAAGGTCACGCGCGAAGTCGCGCGGTCAAGCACCACCGAGCAGTAATATTCTTTTTTAATATCCACGCCATCAGTCACGTACAGGCGCTGGACTTCTTTGCCTTCAGGACCGGTTTGCTTGGTGACCAACACTTGGTTCATCATCGCTTCGGCAGCGGCTTTGACTTCATCCTTTGTTTTGCACAGGCGCACGCCGCCCTTGCCAGTCGGGTTATTCTTGAATTTGCCCGCGCCACGTCCGCCCGCATGGATTTGCGACTTGACCACATAGAGAGGCCCGGGAAGCTGATCGACGGCTGCAACAGCCTCGGCAACGCTCATGGCGGCAATTCCTTTTGGAACAGCTACACCATATTTTGCCAATAATTCCTTGGCCTGATATTCGTGGATATTCATACCGTGTTCTCCATATATATACGTGATTCGCATTTGGCATTAAGAGCCACGTCTGACTTACCATTCCCGCCCCCAAATGAAAAGCCTTAGCCTGATTTTCAGGCTTTTTTTCCGGCCAGAAAGATAAAATTTGAACTATTAACCCGATATTAATTTTTTTCTGTAAAATATAGAGGCAAGAGGGTCACACATGGCAGTGAAAGATAAAGCAAGAGAAGGCATTAAAGTCGGCGGGGCCGGACAGGCTTCCCGCACTTCTTCGGGCATCTTCAAGCAAGCTGACCGCGGTGATCATGAAGCCATCAACACCGCAAATGAGACAACCAATCGCGGCATCTTGATCCGCAATGATGGCTCGATCAATTCCCTTGCACGGGAGAACCGTACCGATCTTTCCGCAGCAGAACTTCATGAACTTGAGGTCGAAGGCTCGATTGACGGTACCAGTCCCGAAGCAGAAGAAGACATCACCTTTATTCTCAAAGAGCGTGCCGAATGGCTTGAGGATACTCTCGACTATCTGGCCGAACCTATATATCAGGCCCCCCCATCCGCTTGGCACCCGCCGGTTGCGGTACGCGATGAAAAAACAGACGAAATTCTCTATTATGACGATGGCCTGACCTGTTCGGCCCCCCCGGGATGGAACAGCGAACCTGTGGCCTCCCCTGAAAATCCAGTTGAGGTGCGTGATCCAACCACTAATGAAGTGTCCTATATTGATAATGGGACGCAGTGCCTTGCCAATGAATCCGTTGATCGGTCGCAAACTCCTGTCACCGTTCTGGACAGTGAAGGTAATGTAGCCTACGTGGACAATGGTACCGAATGCCTCAACCCTGATGCCGTAGCTGCAAAAAAAGCTGAAGCCTCCGCCATCAAAACAGACCCTGTCACCGGTTTGATGGCTGACGGCCTGCCCGATTATGCCAGCCTGACGATGACGGATGATATAATTGCATCTGCCGTAGCTTCAGCATCTACGGAAAAAACAAAATCTTCAGGATCGACAGATCCGGCAGCAAATGATGCCGCTTATGATATGGATGCGCCCCCTCAACAATCCGCGACAACGGCGCCTGCCGCAGCATCTTCCGACCCGTTGACAGCTCCTGTGATCCAGTCATCTGTGCCGGTCAAGGCCGATTTTTCGACAGCTGCCGCTGCCAACGATTCCGCCTATGATTTCGATCCGCCTACACCAGAAACTACTCCAAGCCCAGCGTCTCAACTTGCCACCGATCCCAAACTGGCAACATCGGCTGCGGCACCTTCTTTCGGCTAAACAATAGCCCCGTCACGCATTGCCTTCACAAGCAAAAACCTCTATATTTGTGCTGCGGTCATTAATCAATTTGCCGCTTCTAGACGACTCACGGGTATTTCTTTTATGGGCTTTTCTTTTTTCAAATCACCATCTTCCAACAACGTTACCGTTCCCGATAAGATTGAGATTCCCGACACGACTATACGCGCTGATGTTAGCTCCCTTCTCAATGACATTGCCCTTGGCCATTATGATTCCGCTCTCGCCCTTTTGCGCGCGAAAGACCTCGGCACACTTACCGCGTCCGTCTCCCAAATCAAAACCGTCATGCAGAACATGCTGGAGGGAAATGTCGATCTTTCCATCCGCATTAACGAGTCGAGTAATATCGGGGCCAAACTCAACCGCATCTCGCTTGACATTAACGGGCGGGCGCAAGGTATGGCCGCCGCCCTTGAGGAACTTTCCACTTCCTCAAGCTCCATTCAAAATTCGACACAAAATGTTTTTGCCAGCGCACAGGACATGAAAAATCTTGTCGCGACCAGCATTTCCACGTCCCACGATCTGGAAACGGCTATCGGGCATATCAATTCCGTTGTTGGGCAAACACAAGCCCGCGTTGATGATCTGGTTAAAAGCACCGAAGAGATCAAGCGTATTCTGGGGATTATCGCCGCGATTTCCAACCAGACCAAACTTCTTTCCCTCAATGCCACGATTGAGGCGGCGCGCGCCGGAGAGGCTGGAAAAGGCTTTGCCGTCGTGGCAGGCGAAGTTAAAAAACTGGCTGAGGAAACCGCCAACTCCGCCGAAGAAATTCACGACAAAGTAACGGCCCTCTCCAACGTCACCACCGAGATCAATTCCCTGATGACCAGCGTGACAAACGCCGTACACACAGGCAATTCCCGCATTGAAGAAAGCACCTCGTGCATCCGCTCGATTGACCAAAAATCCGACAATGTTCTTGAGCAGATGCAGGAAGTCTTCGCAATTATCAAAGATCAACACGCCGCTGTTTCCGAAATTTCGCAAAGCGTATCCTCCATTGCTGTAATGACACAAGACAGCGTTGCCTTGATTGGCGATACGCTCGATGCAATTGACGCTACCGAATCATCCATCACCAAAAATCTGGCTTTCTTTGCCACGTGTGAGCTTGACCACCGGACGCTTCACCTTGCCAAATCCGACCATGTGGTCTGGAAACGCAAACTCTCCAACATGGCTGCCGGACGTCTTAAAATTAATCCTGACGAGCTTGCCGACCATAAAAATTGCCGTCTCGGCAAATGGTATTATTCGGATGCTTCGCTCCCCTACCGCAATCTCCCTGCTTTCCGCGAGATCGAACAGGCCCATATTGATGTGCACAAACACGGAATTTCCGCCGCCCGCAAATATAACGACCACGACCTTGATGGCGCGCTCGGCGAGATCGACATCGTGGAGACAAGCTCGCAAGCGGTTCTGGAGAAGCTCAGAATTCTTCATTCGGGTGCCTAAATTCTTCCCGTAGAATCGCTTTGCCTTACGCCGTTAACAATCCGTTAACCATTTTCTGGTGTCATGTGATGTTAGCATGCGAAAACTCTGGTCAGAGAGTCCCGAGTTTATTATACTGGAAGCGAATCAAATCTGGATCCCCCTTCTATGCGACTCAAGTCGTTTTATGCAAAGACAATGACCGAAGCGATGCAAATGGTACGTGACAGTCTCGGTGAGGACGCCATTATTGTCGCTACACGCGAAGAAAATGGCGGCAAATCCGTGAGGGTTACGGCTGCCATTGATGATGCGTTTCATCCTTCGGCCTCTTCTCGCCGCAGCGGAGATTCCGCGCGCGGTGATCTTTCGTTCGAACTCGGCAAAGAAGGCCGCGTGGCTGATGATTTCGACTGGCTGCAATATGATGACGAGCAGGAACAGGACTCATCCCTGACCGAGGCCATTATTGATTCCCTCCTGCGCCATGCTGCCCCCGAAGACGTAATGGATCAGATTGTGGGCTGCGCCTCGATGATGGACGTGGATGAACCCACAGTTGCCTTTGTCGGCGCCCTTGATACGCTTTTCAATTTCACGCCTCTGCCGACCAAGGCTTATAAAAAGGCCTTGATGTTTGTCGGGCAGCCCGGATCGGGCAAAACGCTCGCCACCGCCAAAATGGCCACCCGTGCCGTGATGAATGGCCTTGATGTGGCTATCATTACCGCCGACACGCTGCGCGCGGGCGCGACCGAACAGCTCAAGGCGTTTACCAAACTTCTTAAAATCGAGTTGCACGTGGCCAAGACCCCGATGGACTTGAAAAAAATTCTGCAGGATTTGGGTGATAAAGACCAAATTTTGATCGACAGCCCCGGCATTAATCCGTTCAAGACCGAGGACATGAAGCTTCTTGCCTCGTTTCTGGCGGCTGGCGATATTGAAGCCGTCATGGTACTGCCCGCCGCCGGAGATGCCACCGAATCGGGTGAGATTGCCCGTGTCTTTTCTGCCCTTGGCGTCCGCCGTTTTGTCGCCACGCGCCTTGATATGGCCCGCCGCCTTGGTGGCTTGCTGGCCGCCGCCCAGCATGGCGGCATGTCCTTTTCCGATGCGTGCACTTCTTCGGCTGTGGCGGAAGGGCTCGAACCTCTCTCCCCCCGCCGCCTTGGCAATTATTTCTTTCCGGGCCATGATAAAGCCGGAACGCCGCGCGCCACTGATTCACTTCGTACCTCTTCTTCAAAACCTTCTTCACGCAAAAAATCGACAGGATAAACACCATGGCCACAGATGTAAAAACCACACTCGATAGTTCGCAGGACACTCCAGCGTCCCCCTCTTTCCCGCGCGGGAAAAATATTCTGGCCGTGGCCTCAGGCAAAGGCGGTGTGGGAAAAACATTTTTCTCGATCTCACTCGCGCATGCGCTGGCACGGATGGGCAAGAAAGTTGTCCTGTTTGACGGCGACCTTGGCCTTGCCAACGTCGATGTGCAGCTCGGCCTTATGCCCAAGCGTGACCTTAATGATGTGATCCGCGGGAGGCTCTCCCTTGATAAAGTCGTGCAGCGTTATGAAGATGGCGAGTTCGATATTATTGCAGGGCGCTCCGGCCAAGCCTCTCTCTCCGCTCTGCCATCCCAACGTCTTGGCATGTTGCGCGACCAGTTGATTGATTTGTCCGATGCCTATGACGCCGTGATTATCGACCTTGGCGCGGGGGTTGACCGCACCGTGCGCATGTTCTCGGCATGCGCCACCCGCACGCTGCTGGTATCGACCGATGAGCCAACCTCTTTGACTGATGCCTATGCGTTTATCAAACTCGGCGCAGCGGCCGGTATGTCCAAAAATGTTTCGATTGTGGTCAATATGGCCTCCTCCACCGCCGAGGGCGAGAAAACCTATAAAACGCTACTCAAAGCGTGCGAGAATTTCCTGCGCCTCTCCCCACCGCTTGCGGGCCTCGTGCGCCAGGACCCGAAAGTCAAGGAAACCATCCGCCACCAAACACCGCTTCTCACCCGTTCACCCAATTGTGACGCCGCCGGTGATATTGAAAAAATCGCCAAATACGCCTTTCAGGAAATGCAGGAAGAAGCCCGTGCTATGGCGAAAGCGGCACGGGGATAATGACACGGAGGGCTTTTAGCCCAATGCGCATTTACCTTGATTAGTCATGATACGGTCACCTGGTTTGACTTTTTCAAGCACCTCAGGCGTCATTGTGCAACTGTTGCGGAAGGCATCCGCCAGTTTATTGACCGTCCAGTATCCCGCATAACCAATGCCAGCCGTTGATATAACCGCTGCCGCGCTCCACCCGACAATCACTGTTCCTAAATTCATGGATACCCCCTATGTAAATGCTAAAGGACGTTAAAATATTACCGTAGCCTTAGCAAGAGTCCTCATCCTCTTTTTCAGGCCTCATTCTTCCGTAGATTGACATGGAGGCCCATGATAAACTGGGACTATGTCCAGTGGATCGTCACAGCTTCCCCCGGCGGGATCCCTCCCGCCTGCCGCATCCGGCGCGTCCGGCGGTGTGGCGGTGCGTCTTGCCGAACTCCCGAACACCCTTCAGAATAATCCCGCTCCACGTGTGCTCGAAGCCGTGGTGATTGGTCAGGAACCGGATGGATCAACCCTTGCCGAAACCGAAGCCGGCCTTGTCCGCCTTGTCTTGCGTGATCGCGGGAGCCTTCCCGAAGGCGCACGGCTTGAGCTGAGTATTCCCGCAGGGCGTCCTCCTGTTCAGGCGCAGATTCGCCCCTCGTCAAACGCGTCAACTTCGCCAGCTCCGCGCGACGCGCCGCCCACTTTGGCAAATGCCCTTCAGGACGCCCAGCAGACCACGCGGCCTGATGCAACAGGAAGCTCCCGCGTATCGCTCGAGCCTAGCGCACTGGAAGCCGCCATCACAACGGGGCAACATCAAGACACAGCGGTTAAAAACGCAGCCACAATCGCGCGGACAATCCCCGTGGTGGTAGGCGATATTGTTCGTTTGATCCCGCTCATCCCTACCGCGCAAAATAGTGCACTGTTTCAAAAATTTACATCACAAAGCTCTTACACAACTCTCATCTCAACCCTTGTGAGCGCCTTACAAGCGCTGCCCGCCTCAACTGGAAATTTGCGCACTACGTTAACGTCACTTCTGGGCCGCCTTGATGCCAGCCCTCTTTTAAATGCATCCGGACCATCGCCAAATAACGTGATTCAAAATCTGCAAAGCCTTTTGCAACCACCTGTTAAAACAGGCGAAAATATTTTCGCTCCACCCCGAATCGAAACTGGAATTTCCACCCCCCTACCTGCCCTTCACCAAGAACCCCTGACGCTCTTTAACCTTTCCAAGCCCCTTGATGTGCGCATTCTGGGTTTTGCGCCAGCCCCACTACCCGACGGCACTAGCGCCCCAGCGCCCCCTTCATTCGTTAATGCGGCCCCCACCCCCCCGCAAGGCGGAAATCCCCCACCCTCTCCCTCACAATTTTTACTGTCCTATCAGGTGGTTGACGGGGAAAGTTTTACGCCCACATCACCACCGATTGCGGTTACACTTGGGCAAGTGGTCGCGCTTGATGACGCGCAGCATCCTATTCTGGCGGTACCGCTGCCGGGGTCAGGCCTCACACAGCTTTATACGCTCGCCGACCGCACGTTTCCGATTGCCGGATTCACGCCGGTCTTTCTGGGGGTTGATCCTGCGCAAGGGCTTCGTCCTTCACCTGACACAACAGCCAGTATCACGCCCCCTGCACTTTCTGCTACGCTTTCTCCTCTTTCCACGGGAGGACAAAGCCTCCCCCTATCGTTTGTTGCCGAAGAATGGGGCTCATTTGATAATCTGATGCAGGCCCTCAGGCATATAGCCCCCCAGCAGGCCCAGCACCTTGCCAACATGATTCCCTCGCCCACGCGTCCGCAAAATTTTGGCCTGCTCAGTCTCTTTTTCACGGGACTAATGCATTCTGGCGCGGCAGAAAATTTTCTGATGCCAGAGGCGGCAACCAGCCTTATGAAGGCAGGATTTGGCGAACTTGTCGCACATCTGGGGCGCGACCTCAGCGCTGCCAGCACCAATGATGCTCCGCCTTTTCTACCTCCTGACTGGAAAGCTCTGATCTTTCCCCTCTCAATTGACCCACAGATTTTTAAAATGCCTGTTTTTTACAAACAAAGCGAGGAGCAGGACGGCCCAAACAAGAACACAAAACGCCGAACGCTACGCTTCCTCTTTGACCTGCGTTTTACACGGATGGGGGCACTGCAAATTGACGGGCTAATGCGCGAAAACGCCCTCGATATGATTTTACGCTCGAAAACGCCACTTAGCCCCCCGATGCAACAGCGGATGAAGCAGATTTACGCTGGCGCTATGGAAAAATCGCGCCTGAATGGCGAGCTTTCTTTCCAGTTCAAACCCGAGCACTGGGTGGATTTTACACAAAACAACGCTACGGTTGGTCTTCGTGTGTAAAAATATGCAAAAAAACCTTGCAATCCATGGCTGGCATGGTACAAAGCCCGACATATTTTGATCCGAAAGGGGTGATTTTAGAGTGGTAACCGTATCCGTACGTGATAACAATGTTGACCAGGCACTGCGCGTCTTGAAAAAGAAAATGCAACGTGAAGGCATTTTCCGTGAAATGAAAATGCGCCGTGACTTCGAAAAACCTTCGGAAAAAAAGAAACGTGAAAAATCTGAGTCCGTTCGCCGCTGGCGTAAACTGGACCGTAAGCGCAAAGAGCGCGATGGTTTCTAGAATTTCCTAAAAGCCGCCCTTCTGGGCGGCTTTTTACTCTTTTCTTGACTTTGTTTTGTATTTTCCGTAATATTTATGCATGAAAATTGCACAGCTCGCCCATGACCTCACCCACGCTTTTGCCACGCAAGACCAAGCCTATATTAACGCCACTGTACGCCGGATAGGCCTTGACAGCCAGATTAGTGCCGAAGGGCGCGCCATCTTATTGGGAGATGCGTTGCAGGGCCTCGCCCGTCACCATCCGGATTCGGCGCGCTTGGCGATTGCCTGTATTCCGCCCTCAATTCCGATTGGCGCATTTCCTTACTAATTAAGGTTTAGGAATCAGGAAGCTGATGCCGTTATCATAGCTCGCCAGCCAGTAGAGCATCATGGCCGAAATGGACATGGAGAGCAGCAGGAAGCCGAGCACGACCTGTACCGGCACCGCCAGCATGAAAATCTGCACCTGCGGCATGATTTTGGAGAGAACGCCCATCCCCACATAGAGTACAAAAACTACGATCAGGAACGGCGCCGACATCTGGATGGCGACGGCAAATGACATGGCCACGGCTTCCCGCACAAGGGTAAAAAGATTTTCAACTGGCGGCACATCGCCCAGTGGAAAGACATCATAACTATTCACCATTCCCGCGATCATCATGTGGTGCATGTTGGTGGCAAAGAGCAGCACGACCGCCGTAAGCGTCAGGAACGACCCGATCACTGTTCCTTGCGAAGCAAAAGTCGGGTTGAAAAGCTGAGCGTTGGCAAGGGAAGACTGCGTCGCAATAAGCATCCCTGCCGTGTCAATGGCCGCCATAAAAATCCGCATGATCGTCCCGATGAAAAGGCCAATGATAAATTCCGTAAGGATGATGGTCATAAGCGGGCCAGTGGACGGCAACGGGTACGGGATTTTATCCTGAAAGAGCGGGGTGAGCACCAGCGTAAAACCCAGCGCGAAATAAAGCCGCACGTTTGCCGGAACAAATGCATTCCCTATCCCCGGCATAATCATCACAATGGTGCCGATGCGGACAAACACAATCATAAAGGCGAAAACACCCGTGGTCAGAAAAGCTTCGAGGTCAGACGGCGTCACCCCAGCCCCCTACTTGATCGCCACGATACGGTCAGCAATCAGCTGCATAAACTCGGTCATGGTTGTTGCCATAAAGGGAAACCCCACCAGAATTGCCAAAAAGATGGCAATGATTTTGGGGACGAACACCAAGGTCGTCTCCTGAATCTGGGTGAGCGCCTGAAGCAAGGCAACGGCAGTTCCCACCACAAGGCCTACCATCATCACAGGCGTGCTGAGTATCAGGCACAGCCGGATCGATTCACGTACCAGATCGATGATTTCAAGCTCGTTCATAGCCTCATCTTAATTGATTCCCTGCCGGATTGAAATCGGGGAAATGTGGACGCCCACCCTTGATTCAATCATTAAGGACAACAGCAGTACATTATTGATTTCATACAAAAAATTGACTTTTGTCATGCCACACCCATTCGTGTGGATATACCCTTAAAGAAGATGTCATCTGTCTAATGCTTCTTCAGAAGGAGAGTAGTTATGTTCCGAATTTCTGCCGTTATCTGGGTTATGGCCGCGCCAACGCTGATGGGTATCTTGGTCATGCTGGTTCTAATCATGCCCTCCCTTGCCGACAAACAGGCCCTTTACATTTCTGCCGCAGCCCTTGTTGGTGCACTCATTGCCGCGCCGATTAGCTACCTGATAGCCAAGGCCATCAAAAACGCGATCAAAGAGTCGGGTTCGTTGCGCTAGGGCTAGATGGGCATACCTTGGATTTTGTTGTAGGCGTCCACAGCAGCGTCGCGTACAGCGGACACAGTGTCGAGCGTCAGGCGCGCGGCGGTCACGGCCTGCGTGATCGCCAAAGGATCCATCGTGCCTGTCACGGCAGCAGCCGAGGCGGCCTCCCCTTGTTTCAGAGATGCAATCGAAGATCGTGTTGCGGATTCCAGCATGTCGCTAAACGATGCTTTGGGCGCTGCATCCGACGCGGATAAACTTTCCGTGGGTGTAGAGGCCGCCACCTTCGCCATATTGGCGTAGGCGTTTGCCGGATTAACCTGAGTTCCAAAAATTGCTGCCATTTTATTTTCTCCGCCCTTTTATCATACCACAAAAATAATTAACGCAACATATCTATGGTTTTCTGGGCCATGTCACGCGTTTGGGTGAACATCCCCATATTGGCCTCGTACGAGCGTGCCGCCTCTTTCATATCCATCATCTCTACCAAGGTGGAAACGTTAGGCATCAACACATAACCATCCGCATCGGCTGCCGGATGACCGGGCATATATTTTTTGACAAATTCGCTGGTTTTATCTTCTTCAACCTTATCCACCGTCACCAACGGCGTGCCGGTCTTTTTGTCCATATGCTGCTTAAAGGTGATAGTTTTGCGGGTATAAGGATCTTCCCCCGCCTTGGTGGGGGTTGTATCCGCGTTGGCGATATTTTGCGCAATGACGCGGGTTCGTTCGCTTTGCACCCGCATACCTGCGCCAGAGATTGCCATGGTCGAGAACATATCAGACATAATTTACCCCCTTCCCCTATTGACCTTTACCAAGCGCCGTGCGGATCATGTCCACATTATCGCGGTAAAGATTAACCATCAGACCATAATTGATTTGTACGTCGTTCGATTTAATCATTTGTTCTTCCAAAATAACCGAGTTGCCATCGGGGGAGACCTCAAACGGTTTCTTGTTTTTCAGTTCTTTAGGATTGGGCGATTGGTCGGGCGGCAATTGGTGCAGCGGGTTGGTCGTTGATGCCGTCACATGCATCCGGTTGTGGTCGATGTTTTCCACCAGTTTCGAAAAATCGACTTTGTTCAAATCTTGTCCGACATAGCCCGGGGTGTCCGCATTGGCTATATTCTGGGAAATAACCTTCTGGCGCTGGGCCAGATAGTTCATTTTTGCGTTCATAGCCTGAAAGAGGCTGAGATTTTCGGTTGTCATGTCCTTACCCTTTATGGTTTTCTCACTTTTGTGAGTATTTCCTCAGAAGGATTGCAGAAATCATGCCAGACAAGCCTCCGCCCCGCGCAGCCCATGTGGATATTGCCGAGAATGGCTTAACTGCCTCAAATATCAAGAAAATTCCTGCGCAGCAGACGGCAGTTGCCATATCATCAGGACACGCGAGCGGCGAAGGAGTTCAGGTCACCGCTGCCGGACGGGGAAAAATTGCCGAGCAAATTTTGCAACTCGCCTTTGAAAACGGCATCAAAGTCCGCGAAGACCCTGCCCTTGCCGAGATGCTCGCCAAGGTGGAGCTTGATAGTCCCATTCCGTCCGAAGCCTTTATGGCCGTTGCCGAAGTGCTTTCCTACGTCTATAAAGCCAATGGAGAGCCTCATCCGTTTGATGCGGTTCTTGATGCCACTGCCCTTGCTGCCGAACCCCCGCCAAAGGATTCATAATTCATGGACTCGCCTGACCTGCTGCGCTTTTTTCTGGCTCTCGTCTTTGTTGTCTCTTTGATGGGGGGCCTTTGGTTTGCCCTTAAAAAACTCGGCCTTGGCGGGCCGCTTGTGCTCCCTGTGGCCAGCAAACGCCGCCTCAAACTCGTTGAAGTCCTGCCCCTTGATGCACGGCGCAAAGCGATTTTGCTGAGGAGGGATCATACCGAACATCTTGTTATTCTCGGCCCCACAGGCGAAACTGTCGTAGAGACGGGAATCACCTCCCCGTCCCTCCTTTCATCCGATGAGACAGGCGCACCATGATACTTCGCTTTTTGAAAATTTTCGGGCTTTGCTTTTTGGTCTCCGGCGCGGCATTTTTCCTGTTGCCGCATGAGGCTTTTGCCCAAGTACTCTCGCTGGATATGGGCGCGGATGGTGGCACTGGCACCGTCACGGGCCGCGTTGTCCAGATGATGGCTCTTCTGACTGTTCTATCGCTGGCCCCATCTATCCTCATCATGATGACGTCCTTTACACGGATTATCGTGGTGCTGTCCTTTCTGCGCTCGGCGATCGGTTTGCAACAAACCCCGCCCAACACAGTGATGATTTCCCTCGCCCTGTTCATGACCTTTTTCATCATGGCTCCTGTATTTGAAAAATCCTACAATGAGGGGATCAAACCCCTTGTCGCCGAAGAAATTGATGAGATTGAAGCGTTCAAACGCACCACCGACCCATTCAAAGATTTTATGGTGCGGCATACACGCGAGAAAGATTTGATTTTGTTTATGGACGCCGCCAAGCAGCCCAAGGTCGATCAGATCGCCGATATTCCGCTGCAAGTGGCTATTCCCTCTTTTATGATTTCGGAACTGCGCCGCGCCTTCGAAATCGGCTTTATGCTGTTCCTGCCGTTTCTCATTATCGACATTGTGACCTCGTCGATTCTGATGTCGATGGGGATGATGATGCTGCCGCCAATTGTGATTTCACTGCCTTTCAAAATCATCTTTTTTGTGCTGGTTGATGGATGGAACTTGGTAAGCGGCTCACTTATCAAGAGTTTTAATACCGATACGGGGCTGGCCGATTCCATCTCACAGATTCAGGCAATTGTACCCTCTCCTGCCCCCGCACCATGAATTTTGGGGGCCTAATCCGCCAAAACTTCATCCATTTGGATTCCAGCGGGCGCAGATTTGAGCGCCTCAGGAAGCGGCTGCTTGGCGGCGCCAGTTGCAGGATTGATTACTTGTGGTGGTGTAGCCTCTTTTGACGGCTGCACCGTATCGGAAAAGCCCTTGAAAATTTCAATTTCATTGATGATTGAATTAACCGTATCCTTGTCCGTCAGGAGCGAAGACTGGCGCGGACGGGTGATGACTTCGAATTTTTTGGCCTTGCTGGTCTGGAGCATGGCATCGCCATAGCGTTCACGCAAATTCGCGAGCACATAGCGGTTATCGGCAAGATAAAGCGAGACGGCCCAGTTCATAATCAGGTCGGCTTGATACTCATTCAAGGGGCGGGTAAGCGATATATTTTCGGCCAGAATAAGTTGTTCGAGCGCATCAGCAGCATCTTGCCAACGCTTGGCTTTCCATGCAATTTCCGAGCGGAGTTTCAAAATGTCAAGCGATTGCGGCAGCATGGCAATCGCATTATAGGCCGTCTCGGGCTTACCAAGGGCACTGTAAGCTTTGGCGCGTAATATCCCGATATCGCGGCGCGGACCCTCAATCTCTTCATTGGTCAGCCCTTTGAGGTAGGTTTCAGCCTTACCGAGGGAGAGTAGCGCCATGTCTGGCTTCGAATCAAGCAGCTGGAGTGAGGCGAGGCGCAACGCAACGCTTGTCCCCTCAAGCCCCTTAAGCCGCCCCTCACCATCAACCTGCTGGGCCAGCATGGCAGTAGCCCGTGGGAGCAAATCTGCATCAACGAGACGTTCGGCCAATTGACGTGAAAGTTTATCTCCCTCTTCACCCGTCGGGGCCAGATCAGAAAATTCGCTATACAAAGTCATGGCATCGACAGGCGAAATTTTCTTGATATTCTCAGGTTTGAATACATTGGCAAAGACGTCATGCATGGTGGCCGAAATCATCTTCCCTTGCTCGGAATTCGGGGAGAGCATCATCGCTCCCTTCATCAAGCTCAGGGCTTTGATCGGGTCATTCTTTTCAAGATAAAGTTTAGCGAGATTGAAATTGATCGCAGTTTCAAGCAAGTCTCCGCGCCATGCGTAACGCAGCCCTTCGAGATTATCAATCGCCTTGTCAATAGTGATGTCCTTGAGTCCATATTTGAGCGTAGTCAAGGCAAAGCGCGCTTTGGAACGATAAAGATCATCATTGCTTTTTTCAAGATCCGTCCATGTTTCTTTTGCACTTTCATTATCGCCTTTTTGCCGTCCCAACTCACCTTGCAGATATTCAAGAGCGGCTTTGCGCGGGGCATCCATGGTTCTTTTTTTGGCTTCAAGTACAGCAAGATATTTCTCAGCTTTGGGGGAGTTTCCTTCACGCAACGCAATTTCCACCAAAACAACCCCCATCGCATTCCTGATGCTATCGGGGTACGATTCAAGCATAGCCGGATCGTCAGGCAATTTTTTAGCAGCTTGTTGCCAGTCATCAAGACCCGCCAGCGCAAATGCTTTCCAGTATTTTATTTCATCCACGTGTTCGAGAAGAGGAACAGAAAGATCGGTAAATGCCTCTTTATACTGGCCCGACAAAGCTTCCGCTGCGCCACGGTAACCGCGCAGCTCGGGGTTATCTTCAATGTCGGGAAGATATTGCTGCGCAAGACTGAAATATCCTAGTGCCTCGGGGGCGTAGTTATGTGCCAGCAGCATGCGCCCCAATAGAATAAGATTCTCTGCCTGATTAGATTCCGTCTGGTCTTTCAGGCCCGAGAGGATCACTCTCTGCTGCTCGGAAAGCTGTGCTATTTTGACATCGCTTGCGGCCGCAAAATCAAAAATACGCGATATTTTTCCGCCCTGTTTTGTCTCAAGCGGTTCAGGCGTCTTATCTTGCACGGGCGCGGGAATGTCCTTGGCAGGTGATATTTTAAGGCCTTGTGGACGGGTGATTTCGATTTCTTCGCCCGTGTTTTCCAAAGTGACATCATCGGTTTTAGGCACTGCAGCAAGCCCAATAGGGGCGTAGAGCAATGTGACTTCAGCAAAGTCCTGTGCATCACCAGATTTACTTTTGGCCTGATTGACCAACACGACCTTGATGATCTCACCCGTGTCGGGATCAGTAACATCGGCAACTTTATCACCGCTATGCGCTGGCCAGATTAAGGAGCCTCCGCCCGGTTTATCTGCTGGAAATTCACGTGTCAGTACAATCGAGCGTGGCTCTTCTTTGAAGTTCTCGGCCATGCGTACTTTCCACACAAGCCCCCCTCCTTCGCCGATAAAACGGTAGGACGCAGGAAGTTTGAGGCGAAAGGCGCTCACACCCTTGGCATCAACTGGTTCAAAGCCAGCAAGGTTACCGTTGGTATTGCCTTCGAGTTGTGGCGAGATCGCCACATCCTCTTTGCCTTCGACAATCCAGAGATAACCGTTACGTTCGAAGGCCGCGAGCGGCACTGTGGTCGTCGAGGTAACGCCTGCCACATAGGTCGGGGCCACAGCAGGTACCGGAGGGGAACCCTCAACAGAGAGCTTATTTTCTACTGCTGGCGGCGATACTCCTGCTGCCGGTTGCTGCGCATCTGGTGTTTCTGTTGCTTTTGCCGATTCTGGCGGTTCTTTGGCCGCTAATGCTGTGATAAGCGATTGAGGCTCTTCGGCTTTTGGTTCGTGGGGCTTTTCTTGAACCTTGGGGGCTTGAATTTGGTGCTTCGTTTCCGGCGCAGGCGGGTTACCGGTTATATCGACAATGATTTTATTACCCATTGCAAAGTGGCGCAGCGTTTGCCCTTTTGCCACATCAATCTCAACCGTGAGCGGCGATGGGCTGGAAAACGCCGCAATGCGCGGCAGCGCTGACACGGCCTCGCCTTCGGCTTTTAACTGAACAGGCTTAGGGAATGTGAGTGTCAAGGATGTCGCTGTTGCGGCTGCTTTATAGGAAGGCGTTCCCGTTCCTTCCAAAATAATGCGGGTGGAGTTTTCACGCGCACTACCGCGCAGTTTTAAAACGGCTCCTGCGTCCTCGGCAAATGCCGAAGACGAAAGAAGTGCCATAGCCATAACGGACGAGAGATAGATGTGGATTCGATCCATTCTACAAAAATGCCACAGCCGCCCCCAATCGGCAAGGCAGCGCGCGCCAAAAACAAAAAAAACCACCATTTCCGGTGGCTTTTTATATCGTTCATCCGGTGTTTCTAGAACAAATCCGCCAGAAGTTTATCAATATCACTCTGCGAGATAGCTTTATCCGGCATTTGCGGGCCATTCATCAGCTGCTCGTCGCCCTCGCGCGTGTCGGCATGAACATAATTGCTCGGCAGCCCCGGGATTTTTTCTTCCAAAATGGCCAACAGCTCGCCAATTTTGGTATCAATGATTTTCAAACTTTTGACCACTTTGGTTATACGCTGGCCCGTAATATCCTGAAACGAGCAGGATTCAAGAATTTTTGTGGCCTCGCCCGTCAAGGCGTCCTGATGTTCGCCCCCCAGTTTACCAGCATAATCCATAATCGCATCGCACGAATCCATAATGGTCGTGGTAGCTACCTCCGTCGCGGCCACTACAGCATCAAGTTCATCGGTTGCAGTGGCAATATGGTGGCCGGAAATTTCGCCGGTTTGCGTGGCGCTAATCTCGCGGCGGGTTTGTTCGATCAAATCATGAAGAGCGCGCAGCTCCTGATAGATATGTTCGCGTGACACATCTTCGGCTGCTTCGACTTTCTCAATGACCGAATTGATAATCTGGACAACCTTGTCGCGCCCAATGTCTTTTTTGTCAGCCTGCATGCTTTCCCCTGCCCTATCTAAAATTCACCCAGAACGGACGCCATTTTTGCCTTAAGTGTTTCGGCATTGAATGGTTTGACGATATAGTTGCTCACACCGGCCTGTTTAGCTGCAATCACGTTCTCGGTCTTACTCTCGGCGGTGACCATAATAAACGGTACGTTGGCGTTAGCTGGCGCCGTCCGAACATGTTTGAGCAAATCCAAGCCTGACATCGGTTCCATGTTCCAGTCGGAAATAATGAGACCATAAGATTTCATTTTGAACATATTGAGTGCCATTGACCCATCTGTTGCCTCATCGACATTGCTAAAGCCCAGCTGTTTGAGCAAATTGCCGATGATGCGCAGCATCGTTTTGTAATCGTCAACAATCAAGACGTTCATGTTCTTGTCAACACTCATCAGTTTCTCCTTAAAAGCGTCATGCGGATGGCCGAAGCAGCCAGAATTTATATTCCCACGCAAAGATTAACAAATAATGACATTCTTGCACAGCTTCCGATTGTTTCCAACAGACAAGGTTTTGCCTTCGGTCACCAGCAAACTTATGCTAAATAAATTCCTTTTATCATGGCATTTCCGGCAATTTTCTCTGCTCAGCCAGCATGATGGTGAGTGCCCGCGCCCGATCAGCCTCCATCGCGGCAATAATCAGGGACGCCTTCCCTTCTGGCATCCGGCCCACAACCTGCAACAGGATGTCTAGATCCAGCGTGTTGAAAATACGTGCTGCATCTTTTGGCTTCATACCGGAGTATATTTTGACAAGGCTTGCAATGCGGGCTTGCTCTTCAGCCGTTTGCTGCTTGAGAAGCCCCTGAATTTCAGTGCGCAACCCCTCAAGCTCGGTATATTTTTTACTGATTTCTTTCTGTGCAGCCTCAATCAAGGCTTCACGTTGCGCCAGTTTTTTCTCGCGGTCATCAAGTTCTTCGCGGCGGCGCAGGAGATCTTGATACATTTCCTTCTTAATATCGGCATATTCCGTATCATCGTCGGCGGCATCCTGCCATTTGTTTCCATTAGTCGGTTCGGTTGATGGCAGAGCCAGATCATTCGCACCTCCCTCAACAGGTTTTTCACCCTCTTGAGCGGCGGTTTCCTTTGCCTTGGCCGCATCATCCTGATTTTTGAGAGCATCTGTAGATGGTTGCGTCCCCTCAGCCTCGCCCGATACGTCTTTGGCGATAGGGGCTGTTTTTGCAACTTCCTCCTTCGGGGCTGCTGCTGCCGCATGATCTTTCGCAGCAGCCTCTTCGGTTTGTTTTGCTGCCTCTTCGGCATGGGCCGCGCCGGAGATGTGTTTGATCTCTATCAAAGTTTCGCCCACACGCACCATAAAGGCAAGGCTCGCCACAATGACCAAGATCGTCAAAAGCCGCGCTTTTTGTAGCAGCTTACGTGCGCGACTCTTTGCTGTATCAGAAAAAATCATCCCTTAATCCTCAAGGTTTCCGTTTGGTCTGTTTGATTTCCAAAGCCCGTGCAAGATCCCGTTCGGCCTGACTTAAAAATTCAGAAGAATCGTCATCTTCGCCCAAGCCACCCTCTTCTCCTTCGCCGCCAAAGTCAGGGTCACGAATAGCAAAGAACGGCTCTTTACGTGCTGGCGCGCGCGCGATCACATCTTCATCATTTTCTTTGTGGCGCAGCGTATCTTCATAACGGGCCTCGCGTCTTTGCGGTGCCAGAAATTCTGTTTCTTTTGATACCCCAGCATCACCACCCGTCCGTGTACGAGTTGCAAGGTTTTCAAGACGGGAAGCAAGAGAGTCCCCTGCATCGGTCACAAGCTGCAATTCATCAATGATCGCTTGCGCCTTATGGATGCTGCGGCGTAGCTCGTCTCCGCGCGAGGTTGCGAGGTCATCAAGCACCGAGATGCCTTCTTGCGCCCGCGTGATCTGGGACGAGAGTTCACGGATTAGATGCTCCATATCGGCGCGGTTGGAGCGGAACGTATCAAGATGTTTGGACAGTTTAATCGCATAGAAGATTGTCGCCACAAGTAGCAGCGTGATGATGACATCCATTCCGAGCGATAACCATGACATATTTTGCCCCCTTGATTTAACTCAGCATCAAGCTGTAACGTCCTCCACAGACATCACACCCTTTTTGTTATTTTTGTTGCTCCGGCGGGATATAGCGTTCGATTTTGACCGCTATTCTTCCCTCTTTCTGACCCATCGGCCCATGATACATCGGGAAGTCGCCGCAGCGCATTTCAATTTCATCGGTGGGCTTGGTGTTGAACATCACCAAAGTTCCTTTTTTCCAGTTCAGCATATCACGCAGCATCACGGTTTTCTCACCCATCACCGCCTGCAAAAATACGTCTGTTTGATACAGTTCGGCGGTCAAGTGGGTTTCCCAGATAGAGTCGCGGCCGAATTTTTCGCCCATGAACATCTGGAGCAACAGCTCACGGATCGGTTCGAGTGTCGCATAGGGGATAATAATTTCAACGCGGCCACCGCGGTCACCCATATCAATCCGCATCCGCACGAGAACGCAAGCATTCCCCGCTTGCGTGATCGCCGCAAAACGCGGGTTGGTTTCCATGTTTTCAAGTTTAAACGTCACTGGTGAGAGCGGGTCAAAAGCGGTGGACATATCATTGAGCGCCACATTGAGCATCCGCTCGACCAATTTTGTTTCAATGGTGGTATAGGGTCGGCCCTCCACGCGGATTGAGGGGGTGCCCTTGCGTCCGCCGAGCAGCACGTCCACCACGGAGTAAATCAGGGCACTATCGACAACGATCAAGCCGTTATTGTCCCATTCTTCCGCCTTGAACACGGTGAGCATAGCCGGAAGGGGAATGGAATTGAGGTAATCACCAAAACGTACTGTTGAAATCTGGTCAAGCGACACCTCGACGTTATCGGAGGTAAGGTTACGCAGCGAGGTGGACATCAACCTGACCAGACGGTCAAAGACAATATCAAGCATCGGCAAACGTTCGTAGTTCACCAGCGCTGCATTAACCAGCGCCATCACGCCCGAAGTTTCACCATCGCTGAGTTCATCATCGAACCCCAGAAGCGAGTCAATTTCCGACTGGTTGAGGATACGGGTATTACCGTCATCAGGCCCCACGACAGCATCAACACCGGGCACAGCCTCACCGCCAGCGGCAGCCGCTTCACCACCACCATCGTTACCGCCACCAGACATGGATTCCCATTCCTCCATCATCCGGCGTTCTTCGTCGCTCATTTGCTCGAGTTCTTGATTGGGCGTGTCAGCCATAAATCTACCTTTTCGGGTTCCCTTTCTTCTTTATACAAGAATCGGGCCAAGTCAGCCCTATCCGTCTTTCTTTATGGTTATTGTATCAAAATTTCCTGAAAAAGGACATCTTTGACCTCAACTGGGGCCGCCGCCGCATTCACGCGGGAAAGAAGTTCGATTTGCAGGCGGTACATGCCTTTTGACCCTCGCAAATCCTGGATACGGAGTTCCCGCAAATAGGTCTGAAACTGGTCAATCACACGCGGCATAACGGCTTCAACGGCTTTCATATCTTCCTCGCTCTTGAGTTCGAGCTGGATGGAGAGGCGCAGGTAGCGCTGTGTACCCTCACTGTTAAGGTTGACGATCAAATCAGGCACTTTGAGGAAGGACGGTCCTCCCTTGGCTCCTTCACCATGGCCTTCTCCACCTTCCCCTCCTTCTCCTTCAGGCGCTTCTTCAGCAGAATCACCATGCCCTGCAGCTTCTTTGTCCCCCGCGGTGGCTTCATGACCGCCCGCAGCGGCCTCTTTTCCCTCTTCGGGGGCATGTTCGCCTTCGGCTGACGTTTTCCCGAGCAAGCTATCGAGCATGCCGGAAAAGTAAAGTCCAGCACCTCCGCCCCCCAGCAACAGCAAAGGGATAAGAATCAACAGAAGTTTTTTCTTCTTGCCGCCACCACCTTCGGCTTCTGGAGCGGCAGCCCCCTCTTCAGACTCTTCGGGTTTTTCAGCTTTTTCGGCTTTATCAGACATATGTATAATCTCGCAGGATAAAAGTCAGGGATGATGACAACGGGATACTCCGTTCATTCTAAATCATTTTCTTTCTGAATGGAATCGCTGAAAACTTGTTCTTTTTGCTCATCTTCTGGAGTGTTTTACGGGGGCAGGAAATTATTTCCCCTTCCGCTCTTCTCAATCGCGATGCGGTACGTTTTTTGCCGCACGTTTGTAACAAGATTTTCCCACAACAATACCAACATATTGATTTTATTTTATAATTTATTTGGCACGGCCTGTGCAATGTACATGACATGAGGTGGAAACCACCCAAACATTAGGGTAAAGGAGCATAAAATGGAAAATAGTCTCTATGTTGGCTTATCACGTCAAATGGTGCTTGAGCATTCCATGACGATGGTCGCAAACAACATCGCCAACAGCCAGACCCCCGGCTACCGTGCCCAAAATCCCATGTTCGAAGAATATATTTCCGATCAAAGGTATGACAAAAATCCGCTCTCGCTGGTATATGACGCTGGTCAGTATGACAGCGTAACCCCCGGCCCCGTCACCATGACCGGTGGCACTTATGATGTGGCCCTCAACGGCCCTGGCTTTATGGGTGTTACAACGCCATCGGGCGAAACCCAATATACACGCGGCGGCAATTTTACCGTCAACAGCGAGAACCAACTGGTGACAGCATCCGGTTACGCCGTTGCAGGCGCTGGCGGTGCCGCAATTACCATCCCGACCGATGCCCGCGAAGTTGTGATTACCGATCAGGGCGAAGTAACCGCCGATGGCAACGTCGTTGGCCGGATCAGTGTTGTTGAATTTGAAAATCTGCAAGATTTGCGTCCTGAGGGCAACGGGCTTTATTCGTCCACCGCCCCCGGTGTTCCTGCCATCTCAACGGTTGTGCAGCAAGGTCATCTGGAAGGATCAAACGTCAACGCCATTCAGGAGACCACCCGCATGATAGAAATTTTGCGTACCTATCAATCCACCATGAGGATGATCCAGAATGAACAGGAACGGCAAGTCAGTGCCATCCAGAAACTGGCCCAAACCAATGGCGGCGCATAACTTTTAAAAAATAAAAAACGGACAAACGGCATAGAGAGTTAAGAATAAACAGGAGACAGAAAAATGAGATCACTTGATATTGGCGCAACAGGCATGCTCGGCCAGCAGATGAATGTGGATACGATTTCCAACAACATCGCCAACATGACCACCACGGGTTATAAACGCCAGCGCCTTGAATTTCAGGATTTGATGTACCAGCATATTCTGCGGCCCGGCTCTACTTCCTCTGCCTCGGGTACAATCGTTCCGACCGGCCTTTCCCTCGGTCTTGGTGTACGCCCTGCCGCTACATACCGTATTCAAGAGCAAGGTACCTTGCAACAAACCGATAACGACCTTGATCTTTCTGTCAGCGGTCTTGGTTTCTTTCAAGTCGAACTGCCGAACGGCGACACGGCCTATACACGGGCAGGCTCGTTCCAGCTTAATCAGGATGGCGAAATTGTAACTTCAAACGGTTATCGCCTCATCCCGGGCATTACCGTGCCGACCGATGCAATTTACGTTGAAGTGAATACCGAAGGTGAGGTGTTCGCCAAGATGCCGCAGCAAACATCCCTGCAAAGCCTTGGGCAGCTCGAAATTGCCAACTTTGTCAATCCTGCCGGACTTGAAGCCACAGGGGACACTATGTTTTTAGAAACCGATGCTTCGGGACAGGCCATTACCGGTATTCCGGGAGCTGATAATTTCGGGATTATCCGTCAGGGGATGCTGGAACAATCAAACGTGGACTCGGTCAAGGAGATTACCCTTCTGATCAGCGCCCAGCGTGCGTATGAAATGAATTCAAACGTCATCAGCACCTCGGACGAGATGCTTGATACAGTGAACCAGCTTAGATAAGTGAAACAGGATCAATTGGCATGATCATTGCTCTAATAAGTTATAGGGAAGATCGTGTCAGGAGGCAAAAATGACCATTAAATCTTGCAAAATAATGTCAGTGACCGCTTTGGGGATATTGCTCCTATGCAGTACCGCCCAAGCCGCCGCTCTCAAGAACAATGTCACGGTTGATGGCAGTGTCATTTACGCCTCTGATCTGTTTGATGGTATCGCAGAAAATCATGATGCCGTTTTGGGAAACTCCCCTGCCCCCGGCAAAACCATGATGATCGGGGCCTTGACCCTTGACCGTGTTGCCAAGCTGTATGATATTGACTGGTCTCCTTCTTCGGGGTCTGACCAAGTGATTGTTACCCGCTCGGCCCAAGTTCTTTCGGGCGATACACTTGCCAACCCTTTGCGCGAAGCTTTGGCGGCGCGCGGCGTGGTGGCTCCGTTTGATGTTCTGATCGGTAATGTCGCACCGTCCATGACACTCCCCGGTGATGCCCCTGCCACGGTGGAAGTGACCCAGCTTAACTACACCCCCGGACGCGATGTGTTTACGGCCGTTCTGGTGGCTCCTAGTGCCAGCAATGCCCTCGCCACGTTGAGCATTAGCGGCACGATTGAGAAAATTATGCAAGTTCCGGTGCTGAAATCCTCGCTCAAATCAGGCGATGTGATTGGCTCCACCGATATTGAATGGATTGATATGCCCGTACGTCAGATGGTGCGCGATACGGTTGCGGATGCAGACGTCCTGATTGGTAAAACTCCGGTGCGTTATGTGGATGCTGGCTCTCCTGTGCGCGTCCGCGACATTACAGCCCCGCAATTGGTGGCACGCGGTGATGAAGTGATGGTGCAGTTTACACAAGGAACACTGATTTTAACCACACGCGGCAAAGCAATGCAGCCAGGCGCCGAAGGCGATGTGATCCGCGTGGTCAATCTCTCGAGCAATCAATCTGTTCGTGGCCTTATTACTGGCGATAAACAGGTTCGCGTCGAGTAAATAAAAACAAAAGTGAAGGATATAAGAAAGGTGGGAATTATGACAGCAACAGGATACAGATTCAGAACGATGCTTTTGATCAGCGCAGCCCTCTCGATGAGTGCATGCAGCGCCGTTGACCGCGTCAAGAATATCGGTGAAGCTCCTCCGCAGGCTCCTATTATCAACCCGACAGCCGCCGAAGGGTACCAACCCATTAGCATGCCGATGCCGCAACCCGAGCGTTTCCCGCAACAAGCCAATTCCTTGTGGACGGGTGCGCAGCAAGGCTTTTTCAAGGATCAACGTGCCAAAACCGTGGGTGACATCATGACCGTTGTCATCAGCATCAATGATAAAGGCAAGATGGAAAATTCGAGCGACCGCACTCGCTCCTCAAGCGAGACCGCTGCCATGCCAAAACTCTGGGGAACAGAGACCAAACTGGCTCAGGTTCTTCCTGAAGCGGTTGACCCAACCAACCTTGTGGATAGCACCGCCGATTCATCCTTTAAAGGTGATGGCACAACCGACCGCAAAGAAACCATCGAGATGAAACTGGCCGCCACCATCACGCAAGTTTTGCCCAATGGCAATATGGTCATCAGAGGGTCGCAGGAAGTGCGTGTGAATTACGAGAACCGCGTGTTGCAACTGGCCGGTATTGTGCGCCCGCAAGACATTAATATCGATAATACTATCAGTTACGATCAAGTCGCCGAAGCCCGTATCGGGTATGGCGGTAACGGCCAGATTACCGACGTCCAGCAGCCCCGTTATGGCCAGCAGCTCTACGACGTCATCTTCCCGTTCTGATTTATTCCCTTATCCTTACCCACCCACTTGACCGGCTTGCTTTACCGCAGCCGGTCTCTTTTTACGTAAAATTAAATTTTTCCCCTTAGTCTATGACGATGGACGATCTGATTTCATTTGCGTACTCATTACTGCCCCTCGTCAATAGCTGGGCCTATTTGCCGCAAGCGGTTCGTCTTTTTACCTGCGAGCGTGAAAGCTTGAAATCCATGTCTCTCTGGTCTTGGATGACGTGGCTCTGTTGTTCGGTCATCACGCTGCTCTATGGTGTGTTCAAACTCCATGATCCCCTCTTTATTCTGGTGGCGAGTGTGAGCGTTTTCTGGAACGTTCTGATTGTCGGCATTACTTTGTGGCGGACACGACCCAACTTCCAAAATTTATCGCCGCTCCCCTCCGGCACTGACTCGCTCGCCCCGTAAATTCACCTTTGCAGTTTTTTTTCTTTGTTTATGATGGGGATATGAACGATACCGCTCCGCTCAAAAATTTCTGGATTGGGACAGCTCTTTGCCTTGCTGCGGCTTTTCTTGCGTTTTCCGAGGCCGGACAAACCGGCATGCTGGCCTTTCTCAATCATGGCCTGACCTATATGGGAGTCTTTTTTCACGAGATCGGCCATGCGGTATTCGGCTGGTTCTTCGGTTATGTGTCGATGCCAACCTTTGATTTTCAAAATGGCGGGGGGATGGCGTGGCATCTTGACCGTTCGTGGCCCTTGCAAATTATCATGGGACTGGCTGGCGCTTATGGTCTCTACCACCTTAAAAATTCGGACGCCGTATTTTTCTTCTGGCCGCTGGTTATTCTTTACCTGTTGCTGGTGGCAGTAAGCCTGACCAGATACCATGAAGCCATGATCCTGTTTATGGGGCACGGGAGCGAGGCGATTATCGGCGGGTTTTTACTCGCGCGCGGCTTTCTCAATATTTTACTCACGCGCCCGCAAGAGCGCTGGCTCAATGTGTTTATAGGGGCGTTCTTTATTTTCAATCTCGAGAATTTCTGCTGGCAGCTTCTCTATGACGCCGATTTTCAGGCAATGTATGAGGCACAAAAAGGATCACACGGGTTTGGTGATTTGAGCCGCATTGCCGAGTTTTCATTCCACTGGAGTCAAAACGGTGTCGCCATTTTCCTGATGATTTATACAGTTTTTATGGCGGTGGGAATTCCGCTGCTGCTGCGCTATTTGAAGAGTTTGTAAAAGATAGACAAATTTTAGCGCTCTATTTTTTTACACTCATGTAGTACTGTATAAACTTAAGTATTGTCTCCAAATCTTCATTTTTGGGTAACATCACAGAATTGATGTGCAGAATTCCACAGTTATGGTATACCCACAAGGATTTTCCGACTTGCAGCTTTCTTAATTCAAGCTTTTTAATTGAGTCCAGTCTGGTTGTTTTGATGTCTCGTGTTATCCAGCTTGGAACCTTTAATTGATCTCTCGTAACTTCGAGATTTCGTTTTGGAGATAAGATGTAAGCTATAACTGCCAAAATAAAGACACTGGCAGAAAGAGCCGTAACAAATGCTGCTCCCCACCAAAAAATATCTGCTGCCTCCTTACCCAGAGTAAAAATACGCCCAAAAACAATTCCACCCTGATTGGCTGATGCTTTAGTATAACAAAAATATGCCAACAGAGGCGACAGAACAGCAAGCATGATGAGAGGAATCATCTTAGGGCCGTAGGGATATTTTAGACCACCCCTAATATCTTGGTTATCACTCATCCCGATGCGTGCGTTCCATGCGTTCGTGGCGTTCCTGCGCTTCGAGCGAGAGGGTCGCAATCGGGCGGGCGTCCAGACGGCCCACGGTGATCGGTTCGCCCGTTTCTTCGCAATAGCCGTAGCTGTCATCATCGATACGCAGCAGCGCTTCGTTGATTTTGGTGATAAGCTTGCGTTCGCGGTCGCGGGTGCGAAGTTCCAAAGCGTGGTCGGTTTCTGCCGAGGCGCGGTCAGCCAGATCCGGCTTTTGCAATTCGGTGCTTTGCAGCGTGTTGTGAATGGTTTCTTCCGATTCGCGCAGGAGCTCTTCGCGCCACGCAATCAATTTCTGGCGGAAATATTCCTTCATAATCGGGTTCATAAACGCTTCCTTATCGGAGGGTTTATAATTGGGGGGAACGATAACACTTCCAGCTTTGGACATTTCCGCAATTTCCTTTTACAGATTACATTTAGAATGACGCGTGGTTAACGGTAGAAAAGAGTGCGTCATATTTCAAGGGGGTAACGGGTTTCATCCACGTCATTTTCAGAAATATATGAAAAAATTAGAGAAATTTGGCGGCATCAAGTGCCATTCGCATTTTGGCGATCTCGATCTGGGCGCGCAGATCAATCTCGTCAAGGAGGCTGGAGAGCTGGGGATCGTTGATCCGCTCCCTGTGGCTGGCCACCACATCGGCCACATCAATCAGGTTCCCCACCGATAGCGTCCCCGTAAGCATCCCGAGGCGCACTTTGTCGAGTTCCTTCAAAATATCCATCGCGCGGCGGCGCATGCGGCCTTTGGAGGCCCGCGTGGCGGGATCATCCGTTTCCTGAGCCGCCAGTAATGAGTCGATTCCGGCAATCACGCCCGCCGCAGCCGCGTGCGCCGGCGCCTCGGATTCGTCTGCTCCGACCAAAGAGCCAAACTCCGTACTGCCCGTTTTAGATCCCGCGCCAGCTTTTTTTGTCCCACCAATTTTCTGGCTTTGGTCTGATCCTTGAATTTTCATGATCGTCAAACCTTGTTGTGCTTTCTGTTTTTAGTATAGCAAATTTTACCTCCTCTTTCATTGGGCAAGTTTTTCCTACTGATCGCCACCCGCAAGCCTTTGATTTTCAATATATTTTACTTTGGCATGACTCTTGCGAGTTCCCCCGCAGGGCATAAGACCCTTTTAAAGACATAATTCAGGTGGAGTATGACATGGCAACACGCGAAGGCCTTATTATGAGACGCACAACGTCCCGTTCCTTTTTAACACTTATCAGCACGCTTGGCGCGCTGATTGCGGTGTTGTCTGCCCCGCTCCCCGCGCACAGCGCAACCACCCGTATTAAAGACATCGTCAATTTTGAAGGCGTACGTGATAACGCCCTGATCGGTTACGGCCTTGTCGTGGGCCTTAACGGCACAGGCGATAAACTCAATAACTCGCCTTTTACCGGACAATCCCTCACCGCGATGCTTGAGCGTTTGGGTGTGAATGTGAAGGGACAAAACCTCAATACCGGTAACGTGGCCGCCGTGATGGTGACGGCGACAATGGGTCCGTTCCAGACCCAAGGGTCACATCTTGATGTGACCGTCTCTACCCTTGGCGATTCCAAAAGTTTGCAAGGCGGAACACTTCTGGTCACACCTCTTTTGGGCGCGGATGGTGAAGTTTATGCTGTCTCGCAAGGGCCGGTATCGATCTCCGGATTCTCGGCAGAAGGCAAAGGCCAATCGGTTACCAAAAACATTCCCACACGCGGACGCATTGCGGCAGGTGCCACCGTTGAACGCGAGATCAAATTTGCGCTCAATGATTTGCCTGAAATTCGCCTCGCGCTTAAAAACCCCGACTTTACCACGGCGCGCCGCATTGCCCGTGCGATTAACGGCTACACATCTTCCGACCTTGCATCGGCCAGCAATGACGCCACGGTCTTACTTAAAAAACCTTTCTCTTATCCCGGTACGCTTACCGACCTGATTACCGATGTCGAGCAGTTGCCGGTTGAACCCGACCAAGTGGCCCGCGTGGTGATTGATGAAAATTCAGGCACGATTGTGATGGGCGCTGATGTGCGGGTAAGCACCGTGGCAATTGCCCAAGGAAACCTCACCATCAAGGTCAATGAAACCCCGCAGGTCTCCCAGCCCAACCCGTTTGCCGAACAAGGAGAAACAACCGTGGTTGACCGCACCGATATTGACGTCAATCAAGGCGAGGATACACGGCTGGCAGTTCTTGAGAGCGGCGTGACCCTTCAAGACCTTGTCACGGGTCTCAATAAACTCGGCGTTGGCCCGCGCGATATCATTACCATCTTGCAAGCCATTAAAGCTGCTGGCGCCTTGCAGGCCGAAATTGAAACAATGTAGGGATCAACAAATATGGCCGATATGACCTCCTCTCTTGCCGATAGCCTGATCCAGAATGCCAGTGTGCAGACCGGCCAGAACGCCCTCGCCAAGGTTACGGGCCAGCTTGCCTCGGCTGGCAGAACGCGTGCGGCGCAGGCAGCGCAAGACTTTGAAGCAGTCTTTATTGCCGAGATGCTTAAACCCGTTTTTGATAGCGTCGAGGTTGATCCGCTGTTTGGTGGCGGCAAGGGCGAGGAAGTTTTTCGCGGCCTTTTGGAACAGGAATACGCCAAGATCATTGCCAAGCAAGGCGGAATCGGCCTTGCCGATGACGTGATGCGTGATCTTATCAAGGCGCAAGAATCGTCACAAGCTTCGACATCTACTACTTTAACAACAACAGGAGAGTCAGTATGAATATTGCCCCCCAAAACACGGTCGCCACACCATCCGACATCGCCAATATATCCTTGAATAATATGCTCGGTTATCTTGACGAGCTTACGTCCTTGTATCAGGTTGAACTTCAGGCCCTCAAAGGTTATGACATGAAGGCTTTTTCCGATATTCAGCCGCGCAAGTTCGAGTTGGTGCATGAATGCGAAGTGCAGGTGCGCGAATTTCGTGCGCGGCAAACCCAGCTCAAGGAGGCTGACGCTTCTCTGAAAGAACGCGTGATTGCTGCGCAGGAGAGCCTGAATATTCTTGCCAGTGAATCCCAACGTCTGTGTAAAATCCGCGCGAGCAGCATGGCCCGTATCCAAAAGCGCCTGCTTGATGCCGCCCGCGATGTGGTGATGCGTGATAAACAACATTATAACAGCAAGGGCAAAAAAACGACGAACACCAAAACACGTCCAGTCGCTACTGCTCTTAACGAAGCTATTTAATTAACGCTAGAAAGGCTCCATCATGTCCAGCGCAGCTCTCTCTCTTGTCCCCACCATATCCGGCGCAGGAGCTTCATCCGGCTCGACCGCCCTTTCCATCCTCTCTGGTGACGGGACGATGGAGGCTGGTGAAAATTCGCTATTTTTTAGTCTGCTCTCGCTGCAAAATACGGGGATTCAATCCTCATCATCCGATGCTGCCTTATCGGTATCTGAGCAGGATTTCGGGAAGAGTGGATTCAGCTTTGATCCCGCTCTTCTTGTTCTTCCCTCCGGCCTTAACCAACTAAGCATTGAGGACTTACAGAGTTTTTTATCCCAGCATTCAAATTTGCTCTCCAATCCTGATTTTCTGGCATCACTTACCCCCGGGACACCGCAAGTTGCCGCACCCGTCGATCAACAAGACTTGCTGGTTGTTACGGCAGATGCCGCCACTGCCCTTACCGATGCCTTGGGCTTTTCTGTTTCGGATGAATCGTCTCTTACAGTGACAAAGAGTGATGCCGCCCAGACCAACCCTTTGCTGGTAGCCAGCAATCTTACACCGCAAGACATTGAAAATCTGAAAGCCGCCTTGGAAAAAGTTGCAGCAATCAATGAAGATATTCAACATGGTCTTGATGATGATGCAGCAGCCGCTCTTGCGCTTATTTCGCTTGTGCCACCTCCTGCTGCGTCGGTCACTGCTGTGGATGCTGCGGATACAGCAGCGATTGATGCCAATGTTCAAGGCGCGGCTTATTTACAACAATCCGAAGCCACGCGCACCCAGTCCCTGCTTGACGATCTCGCGCTTACGGGCGAAGCATCTGACATATCGCCTGCAGAGACATCCGAAAAGATGCCTTCATCTCAAGCTTCAATTTTTGCCGCGTCCGGCGATAAGTCCGGCACAACAAAATCTCTCAAATCCTTTGAGGTCAGGCAATTGAGTAACCTTCTGGCGCTTCAGGCCGATCAATCCAGCAAAGAGGGAGTCTATCAGGCGCTTATCTCTGAAGGTGAAGCGAAGGGCGCCGCTGTATCAGGGACGCTGGATGACGCCGTAGCATCAGGACTTGGTTCAAACGGTCTCTTCCTTAGCGAAGCGCAAAAACAGATGGGCAATTTTGATCCTTCACTGACGGCCGCCAGTTACGCTATGCCGCAAACCCATACACAAAGCACAATCGCCAACCCTGTCCTTTATAACAGCGCAGCGGGATCAACGCACCCTGCCACACAAACCGTAGCCAGTGAGATCAAGGCCTCCGTTTCAAAATCGGGAGATGAGCAAACCTTGAGTGTCCAGCTTGACCCGCCGGAACTTGGCCGTGTGCAAATTCAACTAAGTTATGAAAAGGGCGAACCGCTTCGCCTCCATGTCGTGGCTGAGAAAAAGGAAACACTTGCTATCCTTGAACGCGATGCTGGTGTACTTAAAACAACCCTTGAGCAGGCTGGCATTCAGGCTGATACTTCGTCGATGAGCTTTGACCTTGCCAGCGGGGACCAGCAATTCGATCAGTTCTTACAAAATTCTGGCCATAACGGACAGGACAACAGCGCGGCCTCCTTCAATCTCGGTAGCGACATCACCGGTTTTGACGCCAACGGCACGCTTACCACTGAGGTCAGTTGGGGGGGCATTGATGCCAGCGGAAGTGTCAGATACACTATGCTCGTGTAGGGTATTCCTCGCGCGGCATTTTTAATATCTCGATAAATTTAACTTTTGGTTAAATTTTCTATACTAGAGTATGAGATGTGCTTTGGCGCAGGATGCGCCCGTTGAAGACGACCCCAGAAAGGAGGATGCACATTTCATGACTCAGGTTTCTTTTTCCTCCACACCCGTGCTGTCTTTGCACCTCAAGAAAATTTCACAAGATACCGCTCCCGCAGCGCCGACAGCCCTAATACGGCAGGCGCTTGATGATGAGGGTGTTCTTTTCACTGCCCTTTGCCGCGACCTTGATAAAAATCTCTACCTTCTCGACCAACTTCTTGTCGGCGTTACGCAGGTTGTAGTCATTCTGGAGGAGCTGGGCGGCATCACGGTTCAGGCTCGCCATATTCTCTCACCCTCCCTGTTCGACGAAGAGATGACAGAAGCTGCAACGGATCATACGCCACTCAAAGAGCTGGAAGCCCGTTTCCGGCGCACTCTTATTAAACTCGACAAGTTCGTCATGGACGAAGTAAAAGTGACCCCCAATCTTTTGCTTGGCGAGTCCCTTTCTACCTCTTTTGTGGCACAGGATCGTCACCCCCTTGTCACGCAAGGCGCCGACCTTAGGGCCTCCAGTCTGGGATTCCGCACGGCCGACTTTTCCGATCTGATGTCTATCCAGAACGCGCGGATTGATGTCATGAACGCCATGGATATGGCCGTTACCATCCGTAATATCATTTCGGCCGACATCGCCCTGATTACCGTGCGGCGCAGCTTTGCCGAACAAGCCCTTGCCGCCTCCTGTCAGGATGTTTCCTTCGTAACAGATAATTTTATCCTTGATACGGGAGCTTATCACTCCCTTTTTTCCATTCCCCTTTTTATGGACGCAGAGGAAGAAAAATCCTGCGCGCCGCATACCTCGATTATTGCCCAGTTCGCGGTACCTTCCGGTACAATTACGGATTCAGGAGACATTTAAGATGGCATTGATTATCGACCTTAAACCGCAAGAAAAAATACTCATCGGCAGCGCCGTCATCACCAATGACAGCCAGCGTACACGCCTTCATATCTCGGGTGACACCCCGATCCTGCGCGAAAAAGACATTATGCAGCAAGATGATGCAATCAGTCCTTGCCGCAAGGTTTATTACCTGCTGCAATGCATGTATCTCTCGCGCAACCCCAAGGAATATTACCCCAAGTTTTTTGAATTTGTCCGCCTGATCCAGAAGGCCGCGCCCAGCACATCAATCTTCTTCATGAAAATCAACGCACAGGTGGTTCAGGGAAATTTTTACAAAGCCTTGAGGGAAGCGCGTGAACTGATCGCGCATGAGGACGAACTGATTGTTCTTACCGCCGAGGCTGTTCAAAATAAGGCCAATTAGGGATTTATAAGGATTCACGGGGGATAAGAGCCTCAATTATTATTTTCTATAATGTTTGCAATTGCAATTTCTTTCATTTCCCTTTAGAAAGGGCCGGATTTACTAAACCAAAGAGGATTCATGTCCAAAGAAGATTTGATTGAGTTCAAAGGCACCATCACCGAAATTCTGCCCAATGCGATGTTTCGAGTGAAGCTGGAGAATGACCACGAGATATTGGCCCACACCGCCGGTAAAATGCGCAAAAACAGAATTCGCGTCCTGCAAGGCGATAGGGTTGTTGTCGAGATGACGCCCTATGACCTGACCAAAGGCCGTATCATTTTCCGCGAGAAATAGATTTATTTTCCCCTCTCGTTTAAGGCCTCTGCCATTTTTGCCTTAGTAACACAAGCTTCAGTGTGATGTTTCTTTGCTCCCATGTTGCGGATAAGGCTGTGGCTTTTTAATAGTTCCTTTTGACATACGATCATATTTCAGGAAAAGTGGTGTCCTTCGATCAACTTCTGGGATAGCACTATGGACGCGCCGCACCGCACGGCTTTCATCTGTGTCATGGGATTATTAAGTTTGCACGGAGCGATCCTCTTCTCGCCGTGCGCCCTTGCCGATTCCTCTTCCCTCTTTGGCGGTTCTTTAGGTCTCAATACAATTCCCACTGCGCGCATGGATGTCGCCGGAACGGGACGGATGAGTGTCGCGCGTAGTGCGCCTTATACACATGTGGCTGCGGGCATTCAACTTACCCCGTCTCTTTTTGTGGGGCTTCGCCAGACTTATGAGGCAGAGAATTTTAATGACACCGCCACGCATCTTTATCCGGGAATTGATGCGAAACTCCTTCTCGTTAAAGAAAAGAAATTTAGACCCGCGATTGCTGCTGGTGTTCAGTCAGCCTTCGGCCATAAACGCATGGCGGGCGAATATATTACCCTGTCCAAACGCTATCATGCGTTTGATATGACGGTGGGCGGCGGATGGGGCCGCATGGGCACACGGCAGGTGTTTGGCAATCCCCTCCTTACCCAGCATCTGGGAGCCTCGTCAGACCGCACGCTTGACGGTGACGACCCGCAACGCCTCTCCGATTTCTTTAAGGGCCACATGGGCGTTTTTGCGGGGATGTCCTATGACACACAGCTTGACGGATTAACCCTGAAATTCGATTGGAGCAGCGACGACTGGGACGCCGAGAAAAACGCCGACACTAACTTTGATGCGCCCGCGCCGTGGGCACTCGGGTTTTCGTATCGTCCGCTTGGATGGCTTGATGTGGGACTCGCTTGGGCGGGGGGCGATCATATCATGTCCCGTGTCAGCGTCAGCCAAAACCTCGCTCATTGGCCCTTAACAGCCAGCACCCCGCTTACGGCGCAGACCCACCCGCCCCTCTTTCGCAAAAAAAATACAACCGACCTGATGATGTCATCCGATGTGGCTCTGCTTGAGGGGCATTCGGCCCCCGAACAACTGGGGATCGCGGCCCGTTTGACTGAACCAAAGGCCGCCAAATCAGTCCATCAACTAGCCTTCCAGTTGCGGCGCTATGGCCTTAAAGGCCCTGAAATTGCGTTGAGTCGCCGCGATGTCCAGCTTGGCGTCTCGCCTGAGGAAGTGTGGGAGAATGCCGTATTCCCAGATCGCCTTGCTGTGCGCGGTTTGTTCCGTACGCTACAAGGGCTACGTCTTGATCTGGTAAATGAGGCCTCTTTGTCCGAGGAGGATAACGGTATCCTTTACCGCAGCGGCCTTATTCCCACTTACTTTAAACATTTCAAAAAATATTTTTTGAGTGAACAAGCCTTGCGGATCAATCTTGCGGATAATCTTGAATCCCTCAATGATTTTCGGGGACTGACCCTCCTGCCGGTACGTTCCAACCTTGATGCGTTTGCGGCCAAGCGGTTCACACTCGAGCGCAATCTCATTACGGCGATGGGAACGCCGCTTGATGATGTTCATGTGGCGTTAAGTTCAGGATATTTTGAGGAGATGTATGGCGGGATGGGTGGGGAAATTCTCTATCGCCCCTTTGGCAAAGCGTGGGCGGTGGGGGTGGACGCCACCATTGCCATGAAGCGCGATCCAGCAACATCCCTCGCCCTCGGGTTCAACGGCGATCATATTCTGACCGGTCATATCACGGGGTACTATGAATTACCGGGAACATCGACAACCGCCTCCCTTGCGGTGGGACGCTATCTGGCCGGAGATACTGGCGGCACGTTGGGGCTTGATAGCGCTTTGCCCAATGGGCTTCAAATCGGCGGCAAGATGACAGTCACCAATGCGCAGGACACCGATATTTATGGTGACAAGACGAACGTCTATGCCGGACTTGAACTCTCGCTGCCCTTGGGAAGTCTTTCGTTCCTGCCGGATGGCAGCCGCGCGCGGATTAAATCTTATCCACTCGGGCGCGATACGGGACAGATGCTAGAGCGTCCGCACCGTCTGTATGACTTAAGCGAGCCTTTATCCTACCGCGCAATTATGCAGCACTGGACACAGTGGCAACGCCGCTCCCCTTGAAGATTTCTTCGGCCAACATGTTGGCGGCTTCGCCCGTTCCGATATTACGGTTAAGCGCAAAGATGAAGACATGCTTCAGAACATCCTCAATACGCTCGACATGCTGCATCATATGACTGTGATCCAGTGGATGGTGATAGGGGTTGCGGCCCGTACGAGCAAAATATTCATAGCCCACACTGGTAATGCCGCCGGAGTTAACAGCATAATCCGGCGCATAAAGTATGCCATGGTTCTTGATCATGTCATCGTGGCACGGCTGCGCCAATTGATTGTTGGCCGCACCAGCTATAATTTTGGCGCGGATTTGCGGGATAGTCGTATCATTGAGGCCCGCCCCCAAGGCACAGGGCGCAAAAATATCGACGTCTGCTGCATGAATGACGGCGCTATCGGTAACAACAATGTTTTCACCGAATTCGATTTTGGCACGGGCAATCGCGTCCTCGTTAATATCGGCAACGGTAATTTTTGCCCCTTCTTTAACCACATAACGCGCCAGCGCATAGCCCACGGCGCCCAATCCCTGAATGGCAATATTGCGTCCTTCGAGAGATGGTTCATCCCAGAGAAAATTACACGCGGCCTTAATGCCATGATAGACACCATACGCCGTTACGGGTGAGGGATTGCCATTTACTGTACCATCGGCCTCCTGTTCGGGAAGGCCCGCGACGTAACTGGTCTTGCGGGCAATCGCCAGCATATCCTCTTCTGTTGAACCTACATCTTCCGCCGTAATGTAGGCCCCCTTGAGACTCTCAATCGCTTCACCGAAACGTTCCATAAACTGCGCCGACTTGATGGTTTTGGGATTGCCGATAATCACGGCTTTGCCGCCTCCCAAAGGAAGACCCGCCAACGCCGACTTATAGGTCATCCCGCGTGAGAGACGCAGTACATCATTGATCGCATCATCTTGATGAGCGTAAGGATAAATACGACACCCCCCTAGGGCTGGCCCCAGATTGGTATTGTGAACCGCAATGATGGCTTTAAGGCCAAGCGCTTCATCCTCGAAAGCCACAACCTGTTCATGGGCATCGAAACTGGGATGATTGGAAACATCAAGGGTGGTCGATTTCAACATATTTTTGTATCCTTTACTTGCTTGGCTTTGCAGGGCCATTTGTCTTTTGTCAATTTTTTACAAAAAACTCCTAATATTGCACTGCGTCAAGAAAAACCGTCACAGAACCCACATTTACTGACTTTTTAGGCAAAAAAAATCCGCCCTAAGGCGGATCAAGTCACGGGTACCAGAAAAGAAAACTCAAAAAAATCGTCTTACTATCGCAGGATGCACACCATCCTCGCTCACTTAACCTATTGTCTCAGCCCCCACTGAATTTGTCCCCATCTCCGCAGTTCGCCGCTTCCGGCTCGTTTTTTGCCCTTACTACTACTCCACCATTTGACCGTACTTTCACTAACCACTGGCCCTAAAGCCCGTTTACTTCCTCAATTTACGTCCCCTGTACTACTTACTACTTACGTTCCCCTCATTCTTTTAATTTACATAAAATTTTAGATAATGTCAAACTAAATTGTTTCTATATTTTCCTCCACCTCTTTTTGGAGCAAAAACACGCGGAATCATTGCGAAAAATGTGGAAGGCGGGCTATGAATTGTGTATGGTCTGCCACCAGACTTTCCTGTTTTATGAATAAAGGTTTTGCAATGTCTCTGAACGAGGATCAAACTTCCCTTCAGTCCGCACGCCAGCGCGCCCTTCTGGATCAGCGCGCGGCGGCGCTGCGCGCCAATCTCAAGCGCCGCAAAGACCAGACCTCCGAACGGAAAGACTCTCAACCATCTGATACACAACAAGAAATTACGACCTTAGCACAGGAAGGAACTGCGTTATGATCCCCGCCACAACCATGCACCGCCTCGAATCACAGATTGAACTGACACCTGACTTCCCCGAGGATGGCGTTCTGTTTCGCAATATTTCGCCCCTGCTTGAGCGAGATTTTACCCTTGTAACCGATGTTTTGGGCAAAATTCTGGCGATCAACCATGACCTTGATGAAATCGATATGTTTGGCGGTCTGGATGCGCGCGGTTTTATCTTGGCGGGTGCCTTGTCGCAAAAATTCAACAAAGGGATGCTGATGATCCGCAAGGACGGCAAACTTCCACCGCCCGTTCACACCGAATCTTTTGACACCGAATATGCCCCACGCCGCATTGCTCTTCAATCCGGTGAGGGCCGCGTGTTCGTGGTGGATGATGTTCTGGCCACAGGAGGAACCCTCAAAGCTGCTGGAAATTTGTGTGAAAAAGCCGGCTATAATGTTGCCGGGTTTATGACACTGATTGATCTTGCCTTTCTCAATGACTTCAGATGGAACGGCCATAAGTGCCTGAGCGCGCTGCGCTATGAAGAGCCCGCGCAAGTTCTTTACCCACAATCCGCTGTTGAAAAAATTCCGGCCTTCAAATAACGCCTGAAAGGATCACGATGTCTTCGCCGCTGCCCAAACCTGACACTGCCCCCCTCGCCCTTCCCGGGATCATGCCCGATCACTGGATTCGTGAGAAGGCCTTGAGCCACGGCATGATCGAGCCTTTTGCCGAAAAGCAAAACCGCGAAGTAAATGGCGAGAAAATTATCTCCTATGGGCTCTCGTCCTACGGCTATGACGCGCGCTGCTCGAACGAGTTTATGATTTTTACCAATGTCGATAACGCGCTGGTTGACCCCAAGAATTTTTCAAACCAGAGTTTTGTAGAACGTTCAGGAGATGTGTGCATCATTCCGCCCAATTCATTCGTTTTGACCCGTACGGTTGAATATTTCCGCATCCCCAAAGATGTGCTGGTGGTGTGCCTTGGCAAATCCACCTATGCGCGCTGCGGACTGATCGTCAATGTCACGCCGCTCGAGCCCGGCTGGGAAGGTCATGTGACGCTGGAGCTGTCTAACACAACTCCGCTCCCTGCCAAAGTTTACGCCAACGAAGGCATTGCGCAGTTCCTGTTCTTCAAGGGCTCCAGCCCTTGTGAAGTAAGTTATGCCGACCGTGCGGGCAAATACATGTCCCAACGCGGCGTCACGTTACCGCGCATTTAAAAAAACAAAAAAAACAGGGAGATTTAACATGCGTAGTTTGGTCACAATTTTTCTAACCACCACCGGAGCCGGAACCGGCTATCTAATCGGCGAGGAGCTGGGCGCTGTTATTGGCGCAGCAGCAGGCATTACCCTTGATATCGCAGGCCAGTATGTTTTTATGAACATGATGGCCCCTTCTTCTTATGATTATACTTTCCCATCCCCAACACCAAAGGATCCGCGTTAATGAGCATTTCATCCGCCCAGAAACCCCTCTTTGCCGAACAACCCGAATTTGTGGCGATTGACCCCAACGCGGTTATCCGCGCGTCGGAGCTTGATAAAATCCGCGTGCAGGGCGGCACTGTCCTTAATGGTACAATTCCCATCAGCGGCGCGAAGAATGCCGCGCTCAAGCATTTGTGCGCCTCCATGCTCACGGGCGAGAGTGTGCATCTGGGCAATATGCCCTGCGCGCTGCAAGACATCCGTACACTGGCCGCCCTTTTAAAAGAAATGGGCGTCTCTGTGGGACTGCGTAGTGATGGCGTTGCTATTATCAATGCTTCCAACATTACATCAACCGAAGCGCCCTATGATCTTGTGCGTAAAATGCGCGCGAGCATCCTCGTGATGGGGCCACTTCTCGGCCGCATGGGTGAGGCCACAGTTTCTCTTCCCGGCGGCTGCTCCATTGGGACCCGTCCGATTGATATGCATCTGGATGGTTTCCGCGCGATGGGCGCTGAGATTATTCTGGAAGAAGGCTACGTCAAAGCCAAAGCGCCTGCGGGTGGCCTTCGCGGCGCACGTATCATTTTTCCCAAAGTCTCAGTTGGTGCCACCGAAAACGTGATGATGGCCGCAACGCTCGCCAAAGGCGAGACCATCCTGATTAACGCCGCACGCGAGCCGGAGATTGTCGATCAGGGCGAGGCTCTCATTAAAATGGGTGCAAAAATTACCGGACTTGGAACGTCGGAAATCCATATTGAAGGTGTGCCTTATCTTCACGGCATGACACATGATGTGCTCGCCGACCGGATTGAAACTGGCACCTTTATGATTGCGGTTGCCTTGACTGGCGGCACGGTTCGCCTCCAGAAAACCCGTACCGATTTTCTAACCTCGCTCATTCTGCCACTCGAGCGCGCAGGACTGACCATCGAGCAAGACGGCGCGGATGTGATGGTTCACCGCAACGGGCGTCCGCTTATCGGCACCGACATCATGACCGAGCCTTACCCGGGTTTTGCCACCGACCTGCAAGCCCAGTTTATGACCATGCTGACCTTGTGTGAAGGCGCGGGGATGGTCACAGAAACCATCTTTGAAAACCGCTTTATGCACGTGCCGGAACTGCGCCGCATGGGCGCCGATATTACGGTGCATGGCAGTTCGGCGATTGTCCGCGGGGTGAAAAAACTCAAAGGCGCGGAAGTGATGGCAACTGACCTGCGGGCTTCGGTTTCCTTGGTTCTGGCCGGACTTGTTGCCGAGGGCGAGACCACCATTGACCGTATTTACCATCTTGACCGCGGCTATGAAAATTTGGCCGGAAAACTCGAGGCGTGCGGTGCTAAAATTGAGCGACTCGAATCCTAATCTGCCACACGGGGCTTATGGCATTGCCTCGTTTCATCTGGTGACACCCGAGCGACTGCACAGTGATGCTTTCCTTATTCAGGAGCGCGACACTGCTATTAGGGACTTGCTGGAAGCCAATGATTTCAAGCTGCTCAAATTTCCCGACGAGCTTTATCACGTTACACTTTCTTTATGCGACTCGCGCCTTGTGTTCCGTTTTGATGCAGCCAATGGCGAGGAGCTTCAAACACTTGCTATTTCGCCCTCCCCGTACCGTAAACTGGTGCAGGATTATTTCATGATGGTTGAAAGTTATGAGAGCATTCGCGCGGAAGGTAACCATTTCCGTCTTGAGGCCGTGGATATGGCCCGCCGCGCCATCCATAACGAAGCCGCCGAACTGGTGGTCGCGCGTTTCAAGGACAAGGCCGAAATGGATTTTAATACCGCGCGGCGTTTCTTTACGCTTATTTGCGCGGTTCAGGCTTGAGCCTTTCCTTCAAAAACGCTAAGCTTGCGCTATGAGCCAAGCTGCCCTTTTGCCCGAGGATGAACCTCATTATACCGGACACCGTGATCGGTTGCGCGCGCGTTTTATCAAAGGCGGTATTGAGGCCTTGGCCGAGTACGAAATTCTGGAACTGATCCTCTTCACCGCTATTCCGCGGCGCGATGTCAAACCGCTTGCCAAAGACCTGATTAAAAATTTTGGCTCGTTCCATAGTGTTTTTCGCGCAAGTGTTGCCGAGCTTGTGGCGTTTGGCCTCTCCGAAAATACCGCTATTGCGCTTAAGATGATCGAGGCTTCGGCCTTTCATTTTCTCAAATGCTCGCATATCGGTCAGCCCATTCTCAATAGCTGGAATAATCTCCTCTCCTATCTCCAAGCCGATATGGGATTTGAGCCACGCGAGAATTTCCGCCTGCTGTTTCTCAACAAAAAAAACGAACTGATTGCCGATGAGATTCAGCAATCGGGCACTGTCGATCATACCCCTGCTTATCCACGCGAGATTGTCAAACGTGCACTCGAGCTTGGCGCGACCGCCGTTATTCTGGTTCACAACCACCCGAGCGGCGACTCCACACCCAGCAAGGCCGATATCGAGATGACGCAGGCAATCATTGCTGCCGCCAAACCCTTGGGCATAATTATCCACGACCATCTGGTGGTTTCAAAAACAGGTGTGTCGTCAATGCGGAATAAAGGACTGATGTAGTTCCATTTCTATCTCCTGTTTATTTTTGATTATTTTTCTTGCAACGCAAAAAATCGGGGCGTATGGTGCCGCCAAAGTTGAGAAATTGGCATGCGCCAGTTTTAAAAATACAGGAGGCTAATATGGCCTGCAGAGAAGCTCTGATTCCGAATGTTGTGACCGCTCGACCGGATATGACAGTTGAGGAAACCCTCGAGATAATTTCACAGAACGGCATACGCTCTGTCCCTGTCGTCGATAATCACGGTAAATTTTTGGGAATGTTCGGACTCCATGCACTTATGGACGACTTGCTCCCGACTGCCGCACGTGTAGAGGGGGGCATTACCGATCTCGGCTTTGTTATCGGTGGAGCCCCAGGCGCCGCCAAGCGTATCCGCAAACTGGCTCCTCAAAGCGTCGCCCATCACGTTGTTGTCAACCCCAGCGAAGCTATCCTATCTCCAGATTTGTCAATGCTCGAAACTATTCGTCGCATTTCAAAGCATGGCAGTCCACTGCCTGTTGTTGGTGATGATGGGGAGTTTGTGGGTCTTGTTTCCGAACAATCCTGCCTGTCTTATCTTCATCGTGTTCTGGATGACGTTGAAGCTGAAGAAAGCGCCCAATCGATTTCATCCTAGTTTTCTGCGTAACCCGCCATCAGGCGGAGGAGTTGTGTCATGCATGATCTTATTTTTGGAATCCCTGCTTCCTATATATCTCTAGCCATTATGGGTATGGTTTATGCCGTTTTGATTGCGGAAAAAATGAACCAAGCTGTCATTGCCTTAGTTGCCTCATCGCTGACTATCATGGTGGGGCTTCTGGATCAGGAACAAGCAATCAATGCCATCGATTTTGATACTCTTTTTCTTCTGATCGGCATGATGGTGATTGTCGGCATCATGAAGGAAAGCGGCATCTTTCAGTATGTGGCGATTATTTCTGCCAAGTCTGTGCGTGCCAGTCCACGGGGACTTCTTATCGTTATGTCGGTGATAACAGGGATATTTTCGGCTTTCCTGAATAACGTTACGACCGTAATGCTGATTGTCCCTATTGTTTTGCTTCTCACTGAACAACTCAAACTCAAACCTTTTCCTTTCCTTCTGGCTCAAATTCTTTTCTCCAATATTGCAGGAACCGGCACGCTGATTGGAGATCCGCCCAACATCATGATTGGCTCTGCCGTCGGCCTCGATTTTATGGATTTCATCTACAACATGACACCCGTTGTCCTGATTATCATGGTTGCGCTCCTTGCTGTTTTTGATTTTTTCTGGGGGCGTCACATGACTACGTCGATGCGTGCACGCGCTCACTTGCTCCGCTATGATGCCTCCAAAGCCATCAAGGACAAAACTCTTCTTTTTAAATCATTGACTGTACTCTTACTTGTCCTCCTCGGGTTTGTGTTTTGGAATGTCGGCACAGGAACGTTAGCACTTGCCGGAGCTGCTCTCCTCATGTTTCTTGATGGTTTTGGCCGCCCGATGTCTGAAAAAAACAAAAAGGTTCTGACCGCTTTCCACGAAGTTGAGTGGGATACCATCTTCTTCTTCCTTGGTCTTTTTGTTGTTGTTGCAGGACTTGAGCATACGGGGCTGCTCTCCCTTGCGGCACAAAAGGTTATCGAAATGACACATGGCGACATGAAAGAGACTGGCATCGTCATCCTGTGGGCTTCCACGTTCATATCGGCCTTTATTAACAATATCCCGTTTGTCGCCACACTCATTCCCATTATTCAAAGTATGAGCGATACATTCGGCCAAGGCGATGCCCTCAACCCTTTGTGGTGGAGCTTGGTTATGGGAGCCTGCCTTGGTGGAAACGGGACTCTGATCGGGGCCAGCGCCAACGTGATGGTTGCCTCGTTCGCTGATCGCGCTGGAAGCCCCATTTCCTTTATGAAATATCTGGCCTATGGCTTTCCTCTGACAATTCTTACTATCGCCATCTGCCACATTTATCTGATCGTTCGGTATTTCTAGAAATAGGCAGCCTTGATTCTGGTGAAGGGTTATCGTATCACTTGGAGGCTTAACACCAAGGATGTAACATGATACCCCGCTATACCCGCCCCGACATGGCTGCCATTTGGGAAGCCGACAATAAATTCCGCATTATGCTGGAAGTGGAAACACTGGCTGCCGAAATTCAGGAGCAGATCGGGATGATTCCTCAGGGTGTTTCCAAGGCCCTGCGCGAACGCGGGAATTTCAATGCGGCGCGCATTGACGAGATCGAGCGCGAGGTCAAGCATGACGTGATTGCCTTCCTCACCAGCGTTGCCGAATTTGTCGGGGACGAAGCCCGCTTCATGCATCAGGGCATGACCTCCTCCGATGTTCTTGATACAACTTTTGCCGTGCAGATGACCCAATCGATTGATATTTTGCTTGGTGATCTTGATAAGGTTTTGGCTGCACTTAAAAAACGTGCACTTGAGCATCAACACACGATCACCATCGGCCGCAGCCACGGTATCCATGCCGAGCCCACGACCTTTGGCGTGAAACTTGCGGGCCATTATGCGGCGTTCGCCCGCGCCAAAAAACGCCTGACTCTGGCCCGCGCCGAAGTGGCTGTGTGCGCTATATCAGGAGCCGTTGGAACATTTGCCACTGTCCCGCCCGAGGTTGAATCGTACGTTGCAGACAAACTTGGCCTTGTTCCCGAAGCCGTGTCCACACAGGTTATTCCGCGTGACCGCCATGCGATGCTCTTTGCCACGATGGGCGTGATTGCCTCCTCAATTGAGAATATCGCCATTGAAATCCGCCATTTGCAGCGGACTGAAGTGCGCGAGGCCGAAGAATTTTTCTCACCCGGGCAAAAAGGGTCATCAGCCATGCCGCACAAGCGCAATCCCGTTCTCACCGAGAACCTGACGGGCCTTGCCCGCGTGGTGCGCGCCGCCGTTGTTCCGGCTCTTGAAAATGTGGCGCTGTGGCACGAACGCGATATATCGCACTCTGCAGTGGAACGCTTTATTGCGCCCGATACCTTTGTGACCCTTGATTTTGCACTCAACCGCCTTGCGAATGTGGTTGAAAATCTGCTGATTTATCCCGAACGCATGATGGCAAATTTAGAGCGCATGGGTGGGCTTGTTTTCTCGCAGCGCACGCTTCTGGCTTTGACCCAAGCCGGCATTGCCCGCGAAGATGCTTACCGGATTGTGCAACGCGCGGCAATGAAAGTATGGGAGAGCGATGGCACATCCTCCCTGCGCGACATGCTCGAGAGTGACAGTGACGTCACGGCCAAACTCGATAAAGCCGCGTTTGATTCCATCTTTACGTTTGCGCCTTATACCAAACATGCACAGACGATTATCGCGCGAGCCCTCGCGGCATAAAAAAGCTGCCCCTTGAGAGGGCAGCAATCGCGCGCTTAAAACACATGGCCGAAATGATTAGATTTCGAGTTTTGCGGCAGGTATGACGGCAGCAGGTGTTTCTGCTACGCTGGTTACTGCAGGCTCGACTGCTTTAGGTTCAACTTCTTTTTCGAATTTAACATTCAGTTTTGTCATCTTACACTCCTCTTGTTAAAGTTGACGAACAAAGGTACCTGAAGCGTTCGCCGTTTGTCAAAGTTTGCGGCTTCAGCAAATCCCTCTGAAATCTTGACTTTTTCTGTACTTTGCCATATTCTCCAAAAAACAAAAAATACAGGGGACCTTCATGGACTTTTCGCATATCGAACTGCCCGACTATCTGCCTATCCGCGCTATTTTCGATCTTGTCCCACATAGCCCTCGCCATATCCAGAAAAGGGCCATTGACCCTGTGAACGGTATTCCCCAGCAACTGTACCGCTTATTTCCCGAAACTGATCCTGATTTTCTGGCTGCCGTCTTTTTGGATGATCTGAACCTGACCCCGATTTTTTGCGAACGCGATTACTACAGCTTTGTTGTCCCTGCGCCTGTCCTTGATCATCTCGATACGCTGCGCGAAGCCGCGCAGTCGGGTCTTCGTGATGATAGCTCCCTCCTCTTGCGCCGTTATATGATGCTGCGTCATACCAAAATACTCGAGCAGGACAATGCCGTCCCCGTGACTGATGATTTCTTCAAAGCCTCGCATGTACTGTCCAAACGTGAGCGCGATATTGATCATATTGTCGGTGTTACCGGAAACGAGACATGTGAAATCCGTCTTATTGAGGCCTTTGCCGCTGCACGCACCACCCTTGAACCTCTTGAAAAGACCGTGCCTGACCGGCTTAAGGATTTTGTCTATTCCGGCCTTCGTGATTCTGCTCCCATCAGGTCGGCCTACCAAGTGATGATTCACCTGACCGCCGATGATCCGGCGAGTGACACAATTGACATGTGCGGACGCCAGCTTGATTTTGCTCTGGATGTACAGAATAACTGGGGCGATGAGGATAGTCTTGTGGCCGCCGCCCTACTCCATGATCCCTATCGCCGTAAATTCATGACTCGCGAGTGGCCCGGCACACCCGATGGCGTAAGCGGTGATGTGTGCGAATTTTTAAAAGAGAAATTCGACCGCCGCCACAGGAAGCCAAAAACATCCCCCTCTTCTCATCTCCGGATTCTTGATGCCGCCGAAGCTCTCGAACAACTGGAGCGCTCAAATACGCGAGTAAAGGATGTCAGCGAGGACCAACTGCGCGAGATTATTCTCAACGGTGAGGGTTATAGTTTCTTTGAGGGTCAGGTGCTTTACTGGAATGATGATGACCACGGCGCGGCTCGGTTGGTAGAGGCGTTTCTTGCCGATCCGGTTCTGGCATCCCACATTAAGCCTGCAACAATCGCGCGGGCCAGCGAGGCAGTCTCCACCAAACGGGTTTTTCTTGACCGCTGCACCGAACTTCAGGCCCTTCATCAGCCGCGCTCTGATTCAGGATCAGCTCAACCTGCTTTTGTTTAAGGTTTTATCCTGTTCAAGCGCGAGGAGTTCGTCAACGCGCTGGCGGCGGCGAATGAGTGTTGCCTGATCCCCCTCGACCAAAACTTCAGCGCATAAAGGACGCGTGTTGTAATTCGACGACATCGAGGCTCCGTAGGCCCCTGCCGTGTGGATCAAAAGAAAATCACCAACCTGAACCGGAGGAAGATCGCGCGGCGCAAGAACACCGCCTTCTTCTTGGGTGAACACATCGCCCGACTCGCACAGCGGCCCCGCGACAATGGTCGGCCGACACTCACCTGTGATTATCATCCCATCATGAGCGGTTACGCTCATGCGATGATACGATCCATACATCGCAGGACGCACCAGTTCGGTAAATCCGGCATCCACCAGCACATAATGCCGCGCCCCCATATCCTTGACAGCGCGTACCTCCGTAATGAGTGTGCCGCTTTCCGCCACAAGGTAGCGACCCGGTTCTATCTCAAGCGTTACGGCATGACCCAGATGACGTTCAATATCTTGACGCGCTTTATCCCACAACGAAAAATAATGGGCCGTATCCACAGGCTCTTCACCCGTTTGATACGGGACAGAAAGCCCACCCCCCGCAGAGATGGACGGGACATCAATGTTTTCACGTTTGATAAGATCAACCATCGCCGTGCATACTTGCTCCAGATGCCCGTAATCCACGCCTGATCCGATATGCATATGCACACCGACAAGATCCAAATTATATTTTTTGATTTCAGCCAAAGCGCACGGCACATCCGTATGCCAAATACCATGTTTGCTATTTTCCCCGCCCGTATTTGTTTTGGGCGAGTGTCCATGACCGAAGCCAGGATTGATACGCAGCCAGACTTTGTGGCCTGCGCTCCGTTCGCCAAGCTGCGTCAACATATCAATTGATCCGGCATTGACAGTGATTTTGTGCTTCATCATATAAGCCAGTGTCTCGCGGTCCATCAGATCGGCGGTAAAGACTATTTCTTCGCCTGAATATCCCGCAGCCTCCGCCCGCTTGATCTCGCCCAGCGATACAGCATCAACCATCACGCCCGATTCGCGCATTAACTTAAGAATATGGATGTTTGAACAGGCCTTCTGGGCGAAGCGGATCACATCGAAACTTTTGAGGTTTCTAACCCGCGCACGGATTAGAGTGGCATCATATACCCAGAGCGGGGTTCCATAAGTCAAGGCGAGTTGCGCGTACATAATTTCCTGTTGCATGAGGTGCGTTAAAACCATAATCTTCCCTCCGGTATAGCATGTTTTTGGAAAGGATAAACCATGCGTAAATTTTTACTTCTTTTAAGCTGTTTCATGATGATGGCTGTTACCTCTACGGCACGCGCCGATGATTTGAAACTCGATCCGGAGAATACTCTGGTTCTGGATTTGAGTTACGGGCGCGTACTGATTAAGTTGATGCCCGAGGTTGCGCCCAAGCACGTTGCCCAGATCAAGACTCTGGTGCGTCAGGGCTTTTATGACGGACTGATCTGGCACCGCGTGATTGACGGATTCATGGCGCAAACCGGCGATCCGACGGGTACTGGCACCAGCGGATCAACCCTGCCGGACATTTCGGCGGAATTCAGTTCAGTCAATTACATTCGCGGTACCGTGGGTATGGCACGCTCGAATGATCCGGACTCTGCCAACTCACAGTTTTTCATCTGCTTTGACAACACCGGATGCAGCAGCCTGCAAGGGCAGTACACGGTCTGGGGGCAAGTTGTGGAAGGTATGCAATTTGTTGACCAAATTCAGCGCGGCGAGCCTCCTGCCACACCGGACAAAATCGTCTCCCTTAAAGTTCTGGCAGATGTGAAACAATAATTCGCTTTAGCTTCTTAAAACCCGCCTAATCTGGCGGGTTTTTTATGCCTCCCTTACAGAAGTTACGTAAAAAGATGTCCATTTTCCTCGTTTTCTGTTGCATGACAGGCCATTAATCCCTACTGTCCCGACCCATATCAATGATTCATTTTGGAGCTTTTTTGATGATGGCAACTTCTGCAACACCTGATGCCGCAGGCACACCCCAACTCGACCCAGAAAATACCCTTTACCTCGATTTGAGCTATGGCCGTGTGGTCATTAAACTCCGTCCCGATGTAGCACCGAAACATGTCGAGCAAATCAAAACACTGGTGCGCAAGGGTTTTTATGACGGGATTATCTGGCACCGTGTGATTGACGGTTTTATGGCCCAAACCGGCGACCCTACCGGCACCGGCATGGGACGGTCTGACCTGCCCAATATTCCTTACGAGTTCAACAAAACCAATTTCGGACGCGGTACCGTCGGTATGGCGCGTTCACAAGACCCGAACTCGGCTAACTCCCAGTTCTTTATCTGTTTTGATGATGCCAGCTTCCTCAACCGTCAATACACCGTCTGGGGTGAAGTTATTTCAGGTATGGAATTTGTCGATCAGATTAAGCGCGGCGAACCTCCTGCTGATCCTGACAAAATCATCTCTTTTAAAGTAATGGCAGATGTGAAGGCCTAGGCTTTTAGCATCAACATAGATACCCGCAGGCTTCCTCGTGGGTATCTCTTTTATGCAGAAAATAGCTTCCAGATCATAATGAGGCACACTTGTATCGAGGCCATCAATACAAAGGCCATGATGTTCATATATACCGCGCGGCGCAGATGTTCTTGCTCAAGACGCGCCGAACTTGAAGGCGGCCCCACCCATGCGCGTTTGAGGACGCTGCCGTCCTTATCTTCAATCGGGCCGCCAAGCGATACGCCCAGCGCCCACGCCATGACTGTTAAAGGAAGGCCTCCTTCCGCGTAGGGTGCTCTTTTCCCAAAAGTGAAAAGACCGCGTACACCGCGTAGCATTGAGGCATCCGGTGTAAACAAGGCTGCCAGAACGATGAGTGGCGTTGAGACAATTTGCGGTAAAAATCCAGCCAGTGTTTCAAGGCGCAGGGCGAGGGTTCCAATCCCCTTGGCAAAGCCATCTTTAGAGAGAGACCAGCGCGCTGCGGCGATGCCACTATAGATATAAGCCCCCGGAAGACCCGCGATTAGATACCAGAATAAAGGGGCAATCAGCCCCTTATCGTAAGATGTTGCCAGAAAACCAATCGCCACGCGAATAATACCATGATCGTCTGTTGTATTAAGGTTCGAACGGGTTGAAACGGCCACTTCATAGAAACTTCCCCGTTCCGGTTTTTTGGATTTTCCCAAAGCCTTGGCAAGGGCGTGGTGTAACTTGACCATCCCGTGCCACGTCGCCCCCCCACATAATGTGCAGGAGAGCAGAAGTGGGTCTGTGAAACCCGCCAGATGAAAACGCATTTCTGCGACAACCGCGAGCGCAGCTATTATGCAGGTTATAATGACATAAAGCCCCAGCAAAAGCATCCCACGAAACTGGAGAGTTGTTTCCGAGCGCGCTGTATTATAGGAACGGCGGATCAATCCACCACATATCTTGTCAAGCACCACCCATAGGCAGGGATTCGAATTTCCGAAACAGGGGCCAAACATCATCCCCAGCAGCGCGACCAAAATCAGCGCGACCATTGATGATCCAAGCCTCTCCGGCGAGGCTATGTCGGTCAGGATATTGTCAAGCACGTTAAATTCACGAAAGCTCTGGTCAGAAATGAAAAATGCGTTATCCTTATCTTAACACATTTTTGTGTAGCTTGGTACATGTAGCAAAAGGATTTCATTGTGCTTTATCACTTTTATGATTTGCAGCATGCCCTCATCACACCAGGACGCATTGCAGCAGAACTCATCCGCACCTCGTTTCAAAACCCTTTGAACCCCCTCTCCTATTATCCGCTGGGCCGAACAATTGCCGCTGGTGCCGAGGTGTTTGAACGGGTAACACGGCGTTTTGGAAAGCCAAGCTTCGAGCTTCCCCACACTATGATAGGGGAAGAACAGGTTCTAATTACCGAAGAATTCATTGTCGAAAAGCCGTTTTGCAACCTCCTTCATTTCAAACGTCATACCAAACGCAAAGACCCTAAGGTTTTGATCGTGGCGCCAATGTCCGGTCACTATGCCACCTTGCTGCGCGGTACGGTCGAAGCCCTTCTGCCGCACCATGATGTGTATATCACGGACTGGGTTGATGCGCGGATGATTCCGCTCAAGGAAGGTCAATTTAATCTTGATGATTACATCAACTATGTGCGTCACTTCCTAAGTCTGCTTGGGCCCAAAACGCACGTCATTGCCGTGTGCCAACCTGCGGTGCCAACACTTGCTGCTGTTTCCTTGATGGCCGCCGAAAACGACCCCAACCAGCCTTTGGGCATGATCCTGATGGGCGGGCCGATTGATACCCGCGTCTCCAAAACACAAGTGACCCAGACTGCCGAAGAGCGTCCGTTATCATGGTTTAAAAGAACTGTGATTGCCGATGTGCCAATGTATTATCCGGGGGCTTACCGCCGCGTGTATCCGGGCTTTGTCCAGCTCGGTGGATTCATGTCAATGAATCTTGACCGCCATGTTGGCCAACATATGAATTTTTACAAACATCTGGTGCAAGGGGATGGCGACTCCGCTGACTCCCACCGCAAATTCTATAACGAATATCTCGCCGTGATGGATTTACCAGCCGAGTTTTATCTGCAAACAGTTGATGTTGTTTTCCAGCGTCACCTGCTGCCGAAAAACCAGATGAAGTGGCGCGACCCACTCACCGATCATCTGCATGATGTACTTCCGGGTAAAATTAAAAAAACCGCGCTGCTCACCATTGAAGGCGAATTGGATGATATTTCCGCGCGCGGCCAGACAACCGCCGCGCATGATTTGTGCATCTCTATTCCGCAAGCCAAACAGTTCCATCATTTCCAATTGGCCTGCGGCCACTACGGTATTTTTAACGGCAGTAAATGGCGTCATGAAATTATGCCGCGTATCCGCCATTTTATCCGCCTGAATGATACGGATTGTAGCCCCATTCCTGAGGCCGATCTCCTCAAAACACCCGATCTGGCGCCTGAGCGCTACAACCGTGACAAGCACGGCATCGCTGCTATCCGCCGCTGGATGAAGGAACGCGACAAGCCTAAGGCTCACGAAGACGCCTAATCGTCCCCTTTCCACCTAAAGCATGATTAAAAATGGCCCAAATCGCAGGATTTAGGCCATTTTTTGCACTGCGTAATTACTTTTGAAAAAGAATCAGCAATGATAAAAGTCAATTAAACAAAAAGAGTTCTTTTATGAACACGCTGAACAGAGAGTTTAACCCCCATATCACGCCCGTTGACGAAGACGTTTTACGCCCACGTTTTGCGCTTGGCTTGCAGGGCGGTGGTTCGTGGGGCGCATGGACGGCTGGTGTTATCAAAGTTCTTATTCCAGCCTTGTGTGCCCGTGGTACAATCACCGCTGTTTCAGGAACAAGTGCTGGCGCGATGAATGGTGCCGCGCTGGTGGCTGGCCTCAACACAGACGGCCCTTATGATGGTGTCCGCCGTGTTGAAGAATTGTGGAATAACGTCAAAGGATACGGACAGCTCTTTGGCATTCACCCTAGTCTCACGCAAATTTTTGCAGACAGCGCTTCACCGTGGCCCAATCTCCCCAAAACCTATTTCAATATGGCCGCCGCTTTTGGAGCCATCTCCCCTGTTCCTCTTATCGGCGGGACAACACATATTTTGTCGAATATCTTGCGCAAGGTTGTGCCGGATATTTCTGCCGTACAAAAAGGTGAAACCAAACTTTTTACCAACACTGTGCGCACTCATATTTTTACCGGTGCATCCGACCATGTCGTTCACACCGGCAGAAATCTGACATGGGATAGCATTGCCTGTTCGGCTGCCCTCAAAGAAATTGGCGCACATGTGATCCGCGACCGTGCCGATCTGCTCGCGCAATACTCCGAGATGTTCTACATTTACCATGATGGCGCTTATAAGATTAATCCAGCGATTACGCCGCTACTTGATACAAACCCGACCGATTTGATTGTCATTTCGCTTCATTCACCCAAGTCAGCAGAACAGGCGCTTGCTACACGCGATAAATTGTATCAAGGCGAAATTCATATGGATATGGCCACACTCACTCTTGATGACGGGGCACGCCTCAACGTCCACCTCATTGATATGGATGCGCCAGACTCGTGGGATAATACCAGCCGCCTTAATTCATCACCGGCCTTTATTGACCTCCTGATGAAACAGGGCGAGGCTTTTGCTCACGAATGGCTGGCTTCAAACGGGGACAGCTTGGGCGTTCAATCTTCACATCGCCCCCGTCAGGAAACACTCAATCGTCTAGCCGAGATTGGTGTCCGTTACTAGGTTTTGTCCGCGCGCCATTGCAAAAGCGAAGCGCACGCCCATTCGAGCATTTTGTAAACTTCCTCGAATTCTTGGGCAGCCCCATAATAAGGATCAGGAACATCATAGCTATCAAAAGGGTACACTCGCCCTTTCTGTGCAAAAGGCATTAGCAGATGAATTTTGGGATAATACTCGGGGGAAGCCAAGGCAAGAAGCGACTCAACATGCCCTTGATCGAGTCCCAAGATGACATCATGAGCCTCAAAATCACGCACCGTAAATTTTTTGGCCCTCAATCCTTGCGTTTCAATTCCTCTTTGCTTCAGAAGCGCGAGAGTTCGTGGATCTGGCCTCTCCCCCACATGGTAGCCGTGCGTTCCCGCAGAAGTAAAATGCAAACCCCCTATGTTATTTTTCGTAATTATGTATCGCGCCAGTGCTTCGGCCATGGGGGAGCGACAAATATTCCCCGTGCACACAAAAGCAGCGCTAAATGTCCCGTTTTGGTCCCGTATCATCTGTTACCTCACCTTTCGTGACTTTGAAATTGAATTTAAGGGATAACTGAACGACCATAAAAGAGTTTACTTGACGAAAACCACAGGATTCTTAGGATGGCGAGACTTGTCACTGGCGATACCCAAAAGCGTGAAACGTGAAAACAGATATTGATCCCCACCCCCTTGCCGCCGCACCCGAAAAGGCCCCGATGGGAGAGACCGAGTCCGCAGATCTTGACAGTTCAATTGTGCTGCGACTTGCCGAATCTGATGACGAGGTTATCGCCGCCCAGCGCCTGCGCTATAATGTTTTCTATGAAGAGTTCGGAGCCAAGCCTTCTGCCGAAGTTCTTGCGCAAAAACGGGATTTCGACGATTACGACCAGTACGCCGATCACTTGATCGTTTTTGATACGTCACGCAGCGCAGAGCTTGGGCAGATCGTCGGCACCTACCGCCTTTTCCGCGCCGAGCGTATGCCCGCCGATCTCCCTTTCTATACGACGCATGAATTTGACATCAGTCCGCTTCTGTCATGCGGCGGGAAACTCCTTGAGCTTGGACGCTCCTGCGTGTTACCGGAATACCGCACTAAATATGTGATGCAGCGCCTGTGGCAAGGTATTGCCGGCTATCTTTCCACCCATGAAATTGACCTGATGTTTGGCTGTGCCAGTTTTCAAGGGACTGACCCCAAGGCCATTGAAGATCAACTCGCCTACCTGCATTATTACCACCAGCCTCCTGAAAATTTGTACCCCAAAGCGAGTCCCGACTGCACCGTGGGCCTGAACTTTAAGCCTAAGGAAGAGCTTGACGTAAAGCGCGTTTTTTCGGATCTCCCCCCTTTAGTCAAAGGCTACTTACGTCTTGGTGCCTATATTGGCCAAGGCGCTTACCTTGATACCGATTTCAATTCGATTGATGTCTGCATTGTGTTGCCCACCCATAAAGTTACGTCCAAATATATGCGCCATTACGAGCGCAAACTGCAAAAAGATGTGGTACGCGATTCCGACTTTTCCAAAAATTTTAAATCTTCCGACTAGGTTCTTCGTATGCCCGCCCTGATCGCCGTATTAAAAATCGCGCTTATTTTGCTGTGGACGCTTCCCTTGCTGATTATTCAGTTGGTCATTTTCAATCTGACCAAAGGGGACGCCTCCTATATTATCCCGCGCCTGTGGCATAAGGGGGTGTGCAAAATTATCGGCATCACGATGGAAGTGGTGGGGGAGCCTGTGGAAGGCACCCAGCTTATTTATGTCAGTAACCACCTGTCCTATCTCGATATTCCGGTGATTGGCGCTGTCCTGAAAGCCTCATTCGTTGCCAAGGAAGACATTGCCGGATGGCCGGTAATCGGGTATCTCGCTCGCATCCAGCAAACCGCTTTTATCAGCCGCTCATCCGCCAAGGCCAAAAAAGTGGCCGGAGCACTTGATGATATGCTCAAAGCCGGAAAAAGCCTTGTTCTTTTTCCTGAAGGGACATCATCTCCCGGGACGGAGGTTTTGCCTTTCAAATCAAGCCTTTTTTCGCTGGCCCTACCCAAGGAAGGTGGTGCCATACCCATTCAACCTTTTGTTGTGGATTTGATCCGCGTTAATGGCCACACCCCCACAATTGCCGAACGTGACCTGTATGCATGGTATGCCGACATGGATTTTGCTCCCCATATATGGGAATTTATGCAAAACAAAGGAGCAACTGTTCGCCTTACCTTCCTTCCAGTCGCAACCCCCCAAGCGGATACAGATCGCAAAAGTCTATGCCGTGTGGTAGAAGATCATATCGCCACCCATTTGACGGCGCCCCAACGTGTTTCTTTAGAAAGAAAGGATAGCTAATGCCCTTCCAAAGCGCAGAAATCGCCAAATTACAAAAATACCTGCAAACCAAATTCGGCCAACCTGGGTTGGCCCTCAAAGACCGCAAATCAGGAGATTCCCTCGAAGTAATCCTGAATGGCGAGTTTATCGGGGTTATTTACCGCGATGACGAAGATGGCGAAGTTTCGTATGACTTTAATATGGCCATTCTCGATATTGATCTGGAAACGGCCTAGTTCATCCCTGTTTTTTGGGATTTTTTTCACGATTGCTTTGCCAAGCCCCCCTATCCTGTTGTAAACTATTAAAGTGGTGGCTTTAAATATGGAGTTTGTGGTCAATGGTGTCTTTTAAGAAGTCCTTGTTCTCGCTGGGCATCGCAGTGGCGGCCCTTGCTGTTCTTCCCTGTCAACCTTCCCACGCCGATCCGGCCTGTGATGCAACCTTCCTGACCGACATGGAGAATCGCGCATGGGCTGAAGCCCAGCGCGAAATCATGATTGCCGAATCAACCATTGCTAAGCCGGACAGTGTGTTCGAGCTGACCTGTTTTAACGGACTGCTTGGTCAAATCCCGGGAAGTGCCTTCTCAGGCTCGTCATGGAGCAGTGACCTTTCCGATATACAAAGTACCGTCTCAAGTTATGTTGGAGGTGCGTTTGTTAATACCTTCGGAGAGGGGCACGATACAGCCGTGACCAATAGCCTTGGTGCCTTTGCTTGTGATAAGATCAGAGCCCTTTGGAATGATGCGCGCTGCGCCAACCTTGCGACCGCTACCATCCGAACCCTCGCCGACATGGATTCTTATGATCGTGGCGCTTATCCTACAGCCTGCGGATCTGTTACCCTAACCACAGCGACAACCTTGACATCTACATATGATGCGATGAACCTCTTTCTTGGCGTAACAGCGCCCTTGAGCGAAACCTCCGGCACCAAATGCAGTGCTGGTATTAAGACTGGTGTGACCGTTGGCACAGGCACCGACCCTGAAATTGTCTGCCCCAACCCGGGCTGTTCGCCAACGGGTGGTGCAGCGCCTAAATGTTGTCAGACAGGCACAACGGCAGGAGCCACCTGCTCGTAACAGGTTATAATTTACTTGGTGATTCTCCCTTCAGGCCCTATAAAGGGCCCGAATCTTTTTATGATGGAATTCTTTTATGCCCTTGTTCTGGCTTTATAAAAACACGATGACAGTAGCCAAGCCTTTGGCCCACCATATCCTCATGCGGCGCATGAGAATTGGCAAGGAAGACCCTGAACGAATTGCTGAACGCTGCGGTATTGATAACCGCCCTCGCCCTGCTGGTACCCTGCTGTGGGTGCATGTTGCCAGTGTCGGCGAAGCTCAGTCCATGCTCCGCTTGATCGAGATGTTTCTGGCGCAGCACCCCGATGCATCGGCCCTCGTTACATCCATTACAGCCACAAGCGCCAAGCTTCTTGCGCAACGCCTCCCACCGCGCGCCTTTCATGCTTTTTTTCCGGTTGATCGGCCCTCGTGGGTGCGGCGTTTTCTTGACCACTGGAAGCCTGACATTATTTTCTGGGCGGAGTCCGAGTTATGGCCCTGCATGATCAACGAAATAGGCCGCCGCCATGTTCCGATGGCCCTAATTAATGCCCGCATGTCACCGCGCTCCTTCCGGCACTGGAAAATGGCGGGCGGTTTTATCGGAGAGATTTTGAACCCTTTTAGTGTTATCCTGACCCAGTCGTCGCAGGATAAACACTATTTTGAGGAGCTGGGCGGGCGATGCGTGGTGGTAGCGGGCAATATCAAATTTGCCGCATCCCCCCTTCCGTGTGATGCAGAAAAACTGGCGGAGCTTAAAGCTGCCGTGACTGCGCGCCCTGTTTGGGTGTATGCAAGCACCCATGACAGGGAAGAGGAACTGGCTATTGGTGTCCACCGCGACCTCCGAACCCGTTTTCCTGATCTCTTAACTATTATTATTCCGCGTCACCCCGAGCGGCGAGACAGTTTGATCCCGCTTTTTGAGGCCTCCGGCCTTTCCACCGCGGTGCGCTCCATGGCAGAGATACCCGACGCGGCAACCGACATTTATCTGGTGGATACGCTGGGAGAAATGGGCCTCTTTTACCGCCTTGCTCCCTTGAGTGTTGTTGGACGCAGTTTCAGCCGTGATGGTGGGGGTGGACATAATCCGCTTGAACCCGCTTTACTCTCCTGCGCCGTGCTCCACGGGCCTCATGTCCAAAATCTTCAGGACATCTATGCACCGATGGATCAGGAAGGCGCCGCCTGCTGCGTTTCTGATTCCGCTAACCTCGCGGACGTTATTGGCACCTATCTTTCCGCGCCAGAGGAGCTTAACAAGCTCCGCCAGAAAGGGTATGATTTTGCCAAAGCGCGCTCGGGTGTCCTTCATACCGTCGCCGAAGAACTTGAACCCTTGTTTATACTGGCGGGACTTCCCGTCCTGACGCCGACATCATGAAAACGCCTACCCACTGGTACAGTTCTCCCTTTTATGGCCCTCTCGCCGCGTGGGCCCTCTCGCCTTTCGCCTTCCTTTATGCTTTTGGCGCGCGGCATCACCGTGCGCAGGCCAGCCCACGTCCTGTTGAAATTCCTGTCCTGTGCCTTGGCAATCTGGTGGCAGGGGGCAGTGGTAAGACACCCACCGCCATTGCCCTGCGCAAGATCTTGGATCAATCGAAAATTTCGCTCTCGCCGACCTTTGTCACGCGCGGGTATAAGGGTAGCATTACGGGCCCCGAACGTGTGGATGGCAGCCACGATCCCTGCCTATGGGGTGATGAAGCCCTCCTGCTTGCCCGTCATGCTCCGACGTTTGTGGCACGCAACCGTTATGACGGCGCCGTCGCGGCGCTCTCTGCTGGGGCAGATTGCATTATCCTTGATGATGGGTTTCAGAATTACAGCCTGCATAAGACGCTGAGTTTTTGCGTGATTGATGGGCAGATGGGATTCGGTAACGGACAGGTCATTCCCTCCGGCCCCTTGCGCGAACCTTTGCAAGACGGGCTTGACCGCGCGGATGCTTTTATCCTGATCGGCGACGATACGCGGGATGTCCGCGCAGTTTTGCCGCCAGACAAACCTGTTTTTACCGCACAAATTACCCCCTGCGCCAAGGATGCCCTGCCCAACGTACCCTATATCGGATTTTGCGGGATCGGCTTTCCCGACAAGTTCAAAAGTACGCTGGAAAAAGCTGGCGTCACCCTCGCCGGATGGCGCAGTTTTGCCGATCATCATGTCTATACAATTGACGACATGACACGCCTTGTGGGAGACGCCCTCGCCCACGATGCGCGCCTTGTTACAACCGAAAAAGACTATGTCCGCCTGCCTGACTTTGCCAAAAAATCACTTATCGATGTTCTTCCGGTCGAGGTTGTGTTTGATGACCCTGCCGCTTTCATCGCCTTTCTTAAAAAATACATCCCAGCGTCATCATGAAAAAACTTCGTTATCTGGCAGAAGCATTTCTTGTCTATAGTCTTTTTGCCGTCTTCCACGCCCTCACGCCGCAGGCCGCATCGCGTCTGGGTGGCTTTATCGGAGGACGTATCGGCCCTTTGCTCTCGGCCTCACGCAAAGCGCGCCGCCATATCCAGCTTTCCCTCCATACCAATAACAATGATACGAATCGTATCGCTTCGGGTATGTGGGAAAATTTGGGCAGCGTATTTGCCGAATATCCGCACCTACGCGAACTTTATATGAACCGGTCGGAACTGGTGGGCGCGGCACATCTGGGTAGCCTCCCCACATCACCGGATAGCCCCGCGATATTTTTCTCCGGCCATCTGGCCAACTGGGAAGTCTCGGCACCCTCGCTCCGGCAAAAAAATATTGATGTCGATCTGATTTACCGTCCTCCCAATAACCCGTACGTGAAGGATATTCTCGATAAGTGCCGCAGTATGGATGGTACGCTCAAGACTTATCCCAAATCATCTTACGGGATGCGGCAGGTGATGAGTGCGCTCAAGCAAGGGCGGCGCATCGGCATCCTCATCGACCAGAAATACAACCAAGGGGTCGCAGCCAATTTTTTCGGACGCCCCGCCATGACCAGCACCGCCTTTATTCAACTCGCCAAAAAATTTAATTGCCCGCTTATTCCGGTACAGGTGGAACGACTTGAGGGTGCCAATTTCCGCGTGACCCTGCACAAGCCACTTGATCTGACCAAGAGTGATGATGACCTTTTGCGTGAGGCTCATGCTTTGCTGGAAGGGTGGATCAGGCAGCATCCCGCGCAATGGCTCTGGATTCACCGCCGCTGGCGGGAAGAAAAAACGTCCGATCAAGCCAAAGAGTAATAATGGTGCGCCCGGAGGGACTCGAACCCCCGACCAAGCCGTTATGAGCGGCTCGCTCTAACCAACTGAGCTACAGGCGCTTAACCAGAGGGGTAATTAAGCCCAAATAAACCTAGAAATCAAGTTGTTCGGGTAATTTAATCCTAAAAGTAATTCGAATATACGCTTCCGAATTGCGTATCGTCAGCTATGCTGGCTGGTGTTACAATTGTGCCTTCAAGGATTTTTTCCCAGCACTCGGGAAAATTTTGGATTTTTTGCGCGTGACATGCAGGGTATTTCTTCCAGCGCTGCTCAATCACTTTCTTGACTGGCATAGAATTTAGCGCCAAATCCCCGACTTTTTCAATCTTCCCGACCTTTATACCTGCCTCCTTAAAAGCCAACCACACAAGTTCACTGCAATATATACGGTCAGTGCCCATAGAAAAATACGGATCATACAGCCTCCCCACATAGGATGCGGCATGCGATACAACTTCATCAGCCTTTTGCGGTGATAATTCCTTTTTACGCAGTATAGTCAGTCGCCCCCATCTTCCACGCTTAATCCAGTCCTTAAGCGGCGTCTGCATCACAACCGATGCAGCTTCGACAATAACCGGCCCATGCCGCGTGATGTGTACAATCCCCATATGTGTATAAAGGCTGCGGGTGGCCATCAGGATTGCCAACGACTGCCCCGACCCCGATGTATGGAGGACAACATCACCATCACGCAGCTCTGGTATATTTTCAGGAGTTGCCCGCGTAAGCTCCAGCCATACCATGCAAGAGCCAATAGCCAAGGCAAGAAAAATGGCCGTCATGACAACGGCCTTTTTCCATTTTGAATGCGTTACACTCAAGCCAATCCTCCGCCATTACGTATCAAGGAAGCTGCGGAGTTTGCGCGAGCGGGATGGGTGTTTGAGTTTACGGAGAGCCTTGGCTTCGATCTGGCGGATACGCTCGCGCGTTACGTTGAACTGTTGCCCAACTTCCTCGAGCGTGTGGTCGGTGTTCATGCCGATCCCGAAACGCATCCTGAGGACGCGCTCTTCACGCGGGGTGAGCGTGGCCAGCACGCGGGTTGTCGTTTCGCGCAGGTTCGACTGTATCGCGCTTTCCACGGGGAGAATCGCGTTTTTGTCCTCGATGAAATCACCCAAGGACGAGTCTTCTTCATCCCCGATCGGGGTTTCAAGCGAGACGGGTTCTTTGGCAATCTTCAAGACTTTGCGCACTTTATCGAGCGGCATATGGAGACGCTCTGCCAATTCTTCCGGTGTCGGCTCACGCCCGATCTCGTGCATCATCTGGCGCGAGGTGCGCACCAGTTTGTTGATGGTTTCGATCATGTGCACCGGAATACGGATCGTGCGGGCCTGATCCGCGATAGAGCGGGTAATGGCCTGACGGATCCACCATGTCGCATAGGTCGAGAATTTATAGCCGCGGCGGTATTCGAATTTATCAACCGCTTTCATCAGACCAATGTTCCCTTCCTGAATCAAGTCAAGAAACTGGAGACCGCGGTTGGTGTATTTTTTGGCAATGGAAATCACAAGGCGCAGGTTCGCCTCAATCATTTCTTTTTTCGCGCGATTGGACTCGCGGTCACCCTTTTGCACTGTGCTTACAATACGTTTAAACTCGAAGAGCGGCAAGCCGGACTCGCCCGCAATCGCGTCAATCTGGTCACGGATGGCACCGACATCATTTTCATGTTTATCAGTAAACTTTACCCAGCCTTTGCCGGTAAGTTTTTTGAGTCTTTCGCGCCATTTGGCGTGGAGCAAGTTCTCTTCATAAAGAGAGAGAAACTCTTCGCGTTTAACGCCGCAATCAATGGCAAGGCGCATCATGCGACCTTCGAGTGACACAAGGTCGCGGTTCATTTTATAGAGGCGATCAATGAGCTGGTCGATACGCGCGGCGTTGAGTTTGACTTCATTCATGAAGCCCACCATTTCCGCCTTAACCGTATCATATTTTTTCATGATCGCAGGCGTGACCGCTTTACCAGCCTCAATTTTTTCCTGCTGGGCTTTTTGCAATTTTTTATAAGTCTTTTTGATGCCTTCAAAAATTGGATATACTTTCGGCGCAAGCTCCGCTTCCATCGCAGCAAGAGAGAGTGAGTTTTCATCCACTTCATCTGCGCCTTCTCCACCTTCACCTTCAGTCGCTTCGCCTTCGGGCGCTTCGACCTTTGGTGCGGGTGGCGCCGCAGGAACAGCCGGAACTTCACCCGTAAATTCGGCGTCACCGCCGTAGGTGGCTTCAAGGTCGATCACTTCGCGTAAGAGAATGTCACCTTTTTGCAAGGCTTCGTACCAAGCGATAATTGATTCAATAGCAAGAGGCGCTTCGCAGATACCACCAATCATGGTTTCGCGGCCTGCCTCAATCCGTTTGGCAATGGCAATCTCGCCTTCGCGCGAAAGAAGTTCCACCGATCCCATTTCGCGCAAGTACATGCGCACAGGGTCATCGGTACGGCCCGTATCATCGTCGGAAATATTTCCGCCGCTTTCGTAATCCTCTTCTTTTTCGGCAGCAGGTGCTTCGGCCTCGTCTGTTCCTTCATCCGTACCATCGACAAGCTGGACACCTGCGTCAGAAATGGTTGACATCGCGTCTTCGATCTGGTCAGACGAAAATTCTTCGGCGGGCAATGCGTTGTTAAGCTCATCATAAGTGATGACGCCACGTTCCTTGCCGCGCGTAATCAAACGTTTGATGATCTTTTCAAGGTTACCTTTTTGCCCCGTGGTCAAACCGGCCTCAGGCGGCGGCGTTTTCTCGTCCCCCTTCTTGTCTTTGGGGGCTTTCACAGGCGGTAGTTTTTTAGTGGCTGTTTTTGCAGTCATCTTACTCTGATCAGATTTCGTTTTATCGGTTGTTGTCTTTTGGGGCGTCTCTGCCGAGGAGGTCACTTTACGTGGTTCTTCCTTTGCAGTTTTTGCGGGCATTTTACTTTCAGGCAATTTCTGCGGTGCCTTTCCCGTCTTCTGCGTGGCCTCTTTAGCCTGTTTGGGCAGAGATTTCAAACCTTTTTCACTTTTCTGTGGGACTGGAGCCATTTTCTTTGAGGCTTTTTCTTTCACTGCTTTTTCTGGTACCGCCTTTTTGGGCGCAGCAGCTTTGGCTTTCGGCTTCACAGCCGATTTTGCCGCAACTTTCGTCACAGCCTTCGCCGCTGGCTTGGCCTTGGCCGCAGGTTTATTCGCGGATTTGCTCTGCGCTTTCGCTGGTGTCTTTACCTTGGACGGCGCAGCCTTACTTGAAGTTTTCGCCTTTGCCGGAGTGGGCTTGGTTGCCTTAACTGGTTTTTTTACCGCCATACTTGCTGCCTGTATCAAAAAATTTCAAATTTGCAAACCGTCTGATTCGATTCGCCCATTAAACCTGATTCTCTATAAAAAACAAAGAGCTAACCGATTCGCTCTGTTTCGTTACGATTCGCTGCGTTTGAGCCGCTGCAGCTCCAGCAATCGCTCCTCATTTTGCGGGGTCATCGCCATAACCAAAGCCTCCCGCGCCACATGCAGGTCTTTTTCAAAAGATTTATCCCATTGATTCCATAGTGATTTCCATCCTTCGAGTACATTTTTCGGATCGCTTCCACGGCGGGCAAACCCTGCATGGGTTAAAAGCGATTCACGCGATAAAATATTATGGATAATTTTACCCATGCCGTTGGCAGTGATATGGCCTATCAAATCATCTGCTTCAAGGTCCGGTCCTTCATCATGAAAAATCTGGATTATCAGGTTAGCAAGCTCTGCATTGCCCGAATCCACAAAGTGAAGGCGGCTGAATTCCGCCTCAATCTCCGAATAAATATGCGGATGATTAACTACACATACAAGCATGATGTCAGGTGCCAGCGTATTTGCCTTGGTCTTGCCTGGAAGCGGGAGAGAAACAGCAGGGCCTGCCGGTTGTTTCTGCCGCGGACCAAAGTTCCCGCCAAAAGCCGTGCGTAGTCGTTCACGGAAATTCTGTTTGTAATAATATTGGAGCTGCGCATCCGGAATTTTTGCGGCGTAACCTTCCAGTATTGCCGAGAGTCCTGCGCGCGATTCAGGCGTTGTAAAAATTTTTCCGGCGGTTGTATGGTTCCATATAAAATCAACAAGCGGCATAGCACGTTCGATGAGCGCCTTAAAACCTGCCACACCACTGGCACGAATGTAAGTGTCAGGATCATCGCCTTCGGGCAAAAACGCAAAACGCACACTCTGGTTTGGTTTTAAAAGGGGAAGAATTTTATCAGCTACACGGGTTGCAGCGCGGTAACCCGCTTCATCTCCATCAAAACACAAAACAGGCTCTTTCACATCGTGCGGAATCATCTTCCACAAGATCATGATCTGCTCTTCGGTAAGGGCGGTGCCAAGTGGCGCAACCGCCCCCTTGAACCCTGCCTGATGACAAGCGATCACATCCATGTAACCTTCGACCACGATCAAAGTCTGATCATTTGCGGCGGTACGCGCGTGCTGCCCTGCGTAGAGCACACGCCCCTTATGAAAGAGCGGCGTATCCGCCGAATTGATATATTTGGGCGGCTTGAAATTACTGCGTGAGGGCGGGCGCATCTGGTCGGGTAAAATACGTCCCCCGAAAGCGACAACACGGCCACGCGCGTCGGTTACCGGAAAAATCACGCGGTCACGAAAGAAGGCATAGGGCTGTGTTCCTTTGGTTGAGGATTTGAGGACACCCGCTTCAATCATCTGAGCATCGGTAAAGCCTTGTGCTTTGAGGTGCGTGCGCAAGGCTTGTTCTTCCGCTGGCGCAAACCCGAGGCGAAAGGCGTTCATAATGTCGGGGTCAATACCACGCCCTGTGACATAGTCCAAAACATCGCGATTGGCAGGGGCGTGAAGTTGCGCTTCAAACCATGCACACGCGGCCTCGCACAAGCCGTATAAATTCTTTTCCTGATGCGCGCGCTCGACATCTTCACGCGAGGGGCGTGGCACTTCCATACCCGCTTGCTGCGCCAGTGTTTCAATGGCCTCGGTGAAAGCCAGATTGTCATGGCGCATGACAAAGCCGAGCACATCCCCGTGTGCACCGCATCCAAAGCAGTGAAAAAATTGTTTGTCGTCATTCACGTAAAAGGACGGCGATTTTTCGCGGTGAAACGGGCAGCATCCCTTAAACTCGCGCCCCGCCCGCGTCAGTTTGACACGGCGGTTAATGACCTCGGACAGAGTGAGGCGATCACGCAGATCCTGTATAAAACGCGGCGATATGGACATTCCCTCCTTATAACAGGATCACCGCGCAAAATGCACCCGTGAAATATTTTTCATAATATAAGGGGCTTTTCTTTTCGGGAGGCCCTGCTATATGTGCGGCATGAAACATGTTCTCTCGATCCAGTCCCATGTGGCTTATGGGTATGTTGGCAACCGCGCCGCCGTATTTCCTTTGCAGCGTATGGGGTTTGACGTATCGGCAGTACATACAGTTCAGTTTTCCAACCATACAGGATACGGCAGCTGGACCGGCGATGTTTTTGATCCGGCGCATGTGCGCCATATTATTCACGGTCTTAAAGACCTCGGCGTATTAGGGCGGATTGATGCCTTGCTGACAGGGTATGCAGGATCACCCGAGACATGCGACATTATTCTGGATACACTTGATCTTCTTCCTCCCTCGACGCCGTGGTTTTGTGATCCGGTGATGGGGGACATGGATCGCGGTTTTTTTGTGCATGAGGGTATTCCCGATTTTTTCAAAAATAGCGCCGCACCCCGCGCATTTGTGATGACACCCAACCTCTTTGAGCTTGAAACATTGACGGGAACAAAAATTTCCACAATCACCGAGGCACGCACGGCTTGCCGGATGCTCCATGACAAGGGCGTTGGCACTGTTCTGGTAACATCATTGGTAACAGACGACACACCCGCCAATTCGATTTCTCTTCTGGCCAGCCATCACAATGGCGCATGTTTTCACGTCACAACGCCGCATCTTGACCTCTCCCCTGCCCCGAATGGCGCAGGTGATTTTACGGCGGCTGTATTTACGGGTCATCTTCTCAAAGGCGCTGCGCTTGACGCTGCGTTAGAAGCTACTGCTGCCAGCATTTATGGTGTGTTTGACGCCACACACAAAGCCGGATCGCGCGAACTGATGCTTATCGCCGCACAAGATGAAATTATTGCGCCCCGTCATCATTTTACCGCCCATAAATTGCAGCAATAAAATTTCTTCAAATGTCATTTATTGAAATATTATTTATATAATTGCTGCGTAGGCGCATTTAAAAACCCAATTCTGTCTGCTGCCCTGCAGCGCTTGACGCCTCCCTTTGCCATTGTTTAGGGTCTGGCTACCTGCATAAGACAGGACGGGGAAAGACTTTTAATTATAATGCTTAACGATATTTATCAAACCCAGCTTTTGCTTGACCTCAAGCGAGGGTTGCCATTGCGTGCACCTAAAGTCTATACGACCAAAGAGAATGTTACTGTCATTGACGACAGATCGTTTTTGCGAATTGCTGCTGCGACCATGCGCGATCCTCAACATGAGCAGTTTATTGTCTCCGCGCATGATTATACCCCCCATCTTGATACACTCGTGCGAATTGCCAAGGTTCTTGACCGCCCCATGACTGTTTATGTCCCCCTGCAGGATCCGCATAAATTTGCACAGATGCAGGGGCGGATCAAAGCATTCAATGCCCAAGCCATCCATACGGCTTACCCTGATTTTCAGGATGTTGAATCTTTGGCGTATCATCAGGCACAAAAAAAAGGGACTCTCTATACGGCCTTTAATCACCGCACTTCCGCACACACTCTGGGGCAAGAGTTGGAGCAACTTAACCTCCATCACGGCGCTGTGTGGGTCGCGGAAGGTTCGGGCATTGCCAGCACCGCCCTGCGTCATGCCTTTGGAAAAAATATCGAGCTTTATATTGTTGATGTTGCCCGCCATTTCCGCGCCCAATTCAACGGATCGGCAGCGCAGATTATTGCCTGTGATACCCCCTTTGCCCAATCTGCAACCATCACTCCTCCCTTCCTTTGCAATCCCTTTTTCGAAGGCAAAGCGTGGAACACCATGAACGATCACTACGCCCTGCGCAAAAAACCCGAGGGCGGCGTTTATTTTTACAATTCGGCGTTTCAGTGAATTTTAGTCGTGGTTAGGGTTAGTAATGAGGGGGCTTATTGAGCGCGGCGATTTCAATGCCAGTTAAGCCTTCTTCCGACTTGTCATTTTTTCCGGCCCCAATATCTTCAATTTTCTGTTTGGCAAATTCAAGCTGGCGCTTGAGGCGCTCGATTTCTGTCCATTGCTGGGCGGTCATCTCGCTCAAATCCTCGATCTGGCGCGCTTGATCCGCAAGGATGGTTTCAATTTTGGTTAGGCGGTCTTCACTCATATTATCGTTCATATTTTATATCCATGTTACCCTTTACCCTAGCATATAAAAAACTGCCTGACCATGGATCAGGCAGTTTTGGTAGGTGTTTTAACTAGCGGGTTTCTGGCACGGGGTACTGATAGATCGGCACAGGCTGCGGCACCACGTTTTGCTGACCATAAGGCTGCGCTTCCAGACCCGAGGCGGTTTTGGCCTTGCGCACAAGGTTGATAAACTCGGCGCGGTAACCAAACGGATCCTGCCCTTTGCTGTTTTCTGCAAGACGCAGCACATCATCATAGGTCATGGTACCAGTATAAGTACCTCCTTTAAGTATCTGCGCAAAACTAGCTACGGCTACTGCCCAGTTAGTTTCTTGGATGGCTGTTGCCGTCGCCTCATCCTTGGCTTGCGTCACAGGCGTGGTGATGAGTTTGCTTTCGCTTTCATTCGGAAGTTTATAGCGCAGCTTGACAAAGGCGAGTTCGCCCGAGACCGTCATATTTTTTTCATCCAGCTTATCAGGCGCGTAGCGGCTGGGATCTACCGACGGTTTGGCACCCTTCGGCGTTACCTCGTAAATCGCAGTGACTTCTGCGCCTGCACCAATGTCCCCTGCATCGACTTTATCATTGTTGAAGTCTTCGGTTCTGAGAGCACGGGTTTCGTAGCCCACAAGGCGGTATTCCGCAACTGTTGCCGGATTAAATTCAACCTGAATTTTTACATCCTTGGCAATGGGGAACAAGGTTTTAGTGGCTTCATCAACAAGGACTTTGCGGCCTTCATTGATATTGTCGATATAGGCCGCAATCCCGTTACCGTTTTGCGCGAGTTCCTGCATCATCAGGTCATTATAGTTGCCGCGTCCAAAGCCAAGCACCGAGAGGAAAATCCCCTTATCCTTTTCACGGGACACAAAGTCTTTGAGCTCTTCGGGGTTGGTGATGCCCACGTTAAAGTCGCCGTCCGTGGCCAAAATCACGCGGTTAACCGCGTTCTTGTTAAAATTAACCTCGGCAAGAGTGTAGGCCTGCCGGATGCCTTCGGCTCCGGCTGTGCTGCCCCCTGGCTGCAAGGTCTGGATCGCATTGAGGATGATCACCTTATCTGCCACTTTCGTAGGCGCAAGCACCGTTCCAGCGGCACCTGCATAGACCACAATCGATACAGTATCGGTGGGTTTAAGCGTATCGAGAAGCATCGCAATCGATTGTTTGAGAAGCGGCAATTTAGCCGGCTCATTCATCGACCCCGACACATCGAGCAGAAACACAATATTACTGTTGGGCATCTCGGTTTTGGGAATATCATAGCCCTTGATGCCAATCGTGAGGAGTTGTTTGCCATTGCTCCACGGCGAGGGTTTCAAAATAACATTGGTGCTGAAGGGTTCCGCTTTTTGGGTCGGCAGAGGATAATCATAATCAAAATAATTGATCATTTCCTCCACGCGTACGGCGTCTTTTTGCGGCAAAACTCCGTTATCAAGGCTGCCGCGCACGAAGGAATAGGACGCGGTATCAACATCAATCGAAAAGGTCGAGACAGGTTCTTGCGCCACTTGTTTGACGGGGCTTTCCTCGACATGTTTGAAATTGTCGCGGCCAAAATCTTGTTGTTGTTTCTGAAGCTCATCAACAGGCATCGGCGCGGAAGGCATAACCATCAGGCCCCCCATGACTGCCCCATTGCTTGCACCAACTGCCATTTGCGCTGGTGATGGAACGGATGAGGATGGTTCGGCCATCATTTCAGATGATGCGACTGCGCGTTCTTTTTTAGCAGGCATGGCGGCATCAGATTCGGCGGCGCGTCTGTAGTCCGCGATATCCGCGCGCTTGGCTTTTGCTTCCGCGCGGCCTTCATCGGCTTTCATCCTGCCTTCCACCACTGCCTGATTCATTGAAACTGTCACATTTTCAGAATCTTTATCAGTCAGATTCTTGGCGGCAGGCATTGCCGACACATCAAGAGCTAGACTATTAACACTCGCCCCGCTCTCGGTACGGGTTAACGAATTTTGGACGACACTTGGCGCGATGGCAAAAATCATCAAGGAGCAGCACGCGGTGGCAAGGCCACCATAAACTAATTTCTTATGGGTAAAAGACATGGATTCACTCCTCTTATCAGGTTGTTTCCCGATAAGACGCGCCCAAAATCCATTTCCTTGGGTGGTTTTCTGATTTTTTTTGCTTTCTTCAAACGCCGCAAGCGCAAGGTTCAGATTTTCCTTGCGGCGGTTCTCATCAAAAGACGGGATATCCCCGCCAAACAGCTCACGGAGAGCCTGATTATCTTCGTCCTGCGACATGGCTTCCTCCTTCTTCACTTAAGAGTTTCTTGCGGGCCTCATGGATGCGCCACGACACGGTACTTTCAGCGCAGCCCAGCACCACCGCCGCTTCCTTGTGCGAGAGCCCCTCGGCAAAGACTAGAATAACCGCTTCAAATTCTGCTTCCGGCAAATTTTTAAGGCATTCCATCTGTTCACTCAGCATTGCCTTTTTTTCGGGGTTTTCACCGTCTTCAAGATGGGCCCCTGCGGTTTCAATATCGCTTTCGGCGCGTTGTTTCTTGCCGCTGCTACGCAGCCAGTCACGGTACACATTGAGGACAACCGTATAGAGCCATGTGGTGAAGGCAGATTCGCCACGGTATTGGGTGATTGATTGGGCGAGTTTCATACAGGTCATTTGGGTAATGTCCTCGGCATTTTCACGGTGGCCGCAAAAACGGTACGCCATGCGGAATATCGTCGCGTAATGACGATCAAGCAGGTTATGAAACGCGCGAACCTCACCTGCGGCGGCGCGGCGCGCCAAATCCTTGTCGTCTTGGTTGTCTGAACCCACTGTGTCATTACCTGTATGACGGTTGAATATGCTCTATCCTTGGTGAAAATGACCAAAAAATCAAGCACTCCCGTCATTTTCATCAAGACGATGCACAGTTCCGCTGTGCGGATCAACGCGCACCCAGAGCGTAGCGCCGTTCTGGGTCAATTTTTCGGCATGGCGGACAAAGTCGCTCCCTAGCGCCGTGATACAGGGCAAATTCATCTCCCGCGCGATGGTGGTGGCGTGGGAGAGTGCGCCCCCTTCACCATAGAGCGCCGCCGCTATCTGCGGGAAAATTTCAACCGTTTCGGGGCGGGCGCGGGCAAAGACCGCAATGATCGGCGCGTGATCTCCCTTATCGCGCAGATCAAGATTTTTGAGCGCGGTTATCACGCGGCATTTGCCGACAATCTCATCCCCAGCCACACGAAGACCCTTCCAGCTTTTGGGGATTATATCAGCTTCGCTGTGCTCATTGCCACTCTGAAGAACGGGTGGCGTATTCCAATAATGCGGCGGCACATGGGTAAGCCCATCAATTCCCGTGCAAAAATTCAGCCATGCGGGAGAAAGCCGCGTACGGCGGCGCTGAAGCGCTTCGATCTGATCGAGCGTTTTCTGCTGCCCCCGCGGCCTGTTTTCCTTTCTACTGAGGCTTACATCCAATTTGTCGTCCTGCTTCCCTTTCAGCCGCGCGGTGAGCGCCACGATGCACAAGCCGAGAGCCAGACTTTCGGTGACTGCTTCCTGCGGATTGTTAGGAATAATTGAACCTTGGGCAAGTTTTTGAGCCGTATAGAGTGATATGTCCCATTGACGTTTTATCATCTTCATATAGCCGCGCAGCGACGGTGTGGGGAGATGTTTTGCGCCGCCGTTTTCATCGGGAACAAGAGTGATCAATCCTCCTGTCAAAATCTGCGTCATATAACTCCAGTTCATATAGGGGCTAGCCCCCACCCATGAGATCACAGGCGCAGAGCTTTGCGGTTTGATATGGAGAAACGCAAGCGCCTGTGACCACGGCGACCCCGCATCTTTCTCGTCAAAAATATGATTAAGACGTAGCTGGCTAGCCGCATCACACTGGTCAGGAATGCCGGAATCTTCAGAAAATTTAACCCAGAATATATCCATCATATGACCTGCCTAATGAATGGAGAGTGCATAAATATTATGATGCGTCGTGATATAAAGAACGCCTTCTTTCACCACGGGCGCCGCGTAACTTCCTGATTCAAATTTGAGTTTTTGTTTGGTATTCCCTGTACGGGCATCCAGAACATGCACATAGCCGTCCGTTGTTTGCGCGATAGCAAGGGCCTCACGTGGCGTTTCAAACAGCGCGAGGTCGGATTTGAATTCGCCCCCCAGTTTTTGACTCCATTGGATTTGCCCCGTTGCCGTATTGATAGCAACCAGCGATCCATCTTTCACCGTAAAGAAGGCCAGTGATTTATCCGCAAGGATTTGGCCCTCGGGCAGCGCCATGGTTGAAAGATTCTGGCTCCATCGGATTTTTTTGGTGTGGTTTAGATCAATCATATAGACCCAGCCTTTATCGGTGGTTTTATTAAGCCCCACTTGGCCGACAGCGGTGCTTACCAGAAATTTTCCTTGGCCGAGTTCCATGATTTTTCCCATCGGGTTGCCCTCGAGGGCCACTTGCTCGATCACATCGCCGTTTTCAGGATCAATTTCGAAAAAGGAGCAGCCATCTGTTTCCTCTTTCAATTTGGCGGCGGCAAAAAGACGTCCTTCGGTATAGAGGGGCGATACATCGATATGGCCTATTTTCGCCCACCAGATTTTTGAACCGTCCTGCGTATCCAGCGCCCAGAGGCCAAGGCTTCCCGCGCCCATCCAAAGGCGGTTATGATCATCATCAATGGCGGGCGGCGCTTCAAGATGACTTGCAAATTTACGCTCCCACAGCGGTTTCCCATCGGGGAAAGAAAGAGCGGTGAGCCCTGACATATCGGCCGTATGCAGCCCCTCGCCGATATAGATTTTGCCGTTTGAAATCACGGGCGAAGTAAAAATGGGCTGCCCTTTTTTGAGCGACCAGAGCGGCGCGCCGTTCGTCACGTTATACGCCTCAAGGGTTGAAGCAAATGTCCCGATCAGCACGGCGCCGTCTTGTACAAGCGGTGTGCCCAAAAGTTCTTCTTTTACATTCTTGGCCCAGAGTTGTTGCGGGGCTTTTTGTTTCCATGCCGTCCCCGGCAACGGCACAATACGGCTATTGATGCTATAAGGGGGATTTATCTGCGTCAATACAGGAAGATCAGCGTTCTTGGTGAGAACCGATCCCACATCGCTATCTGGTACACGGAGCTCTTCCCAGACATAAAGCCCTGCCGCAGAAACAAGCCCGAGCGCGCAGGTTATTTGCAGGGCGCGTTTTATACTTTTCTTTTCCTGCCAATAGGCCGAGAAAGCCTGTGTTCCGCCCGCCAGCGCGCCAATGGCCCCTAGCACCCACGGCAAAATTTCAATCAGAGGAATAAGCGCCGGAAAAATGCCGAATGTTGACCTGTACCGACAGTAGAAAGAAAAACCACGCATGCCTAATCCCCTGAATTTCCGCTTGTTTCAAGGTTAGACGCAAGGTTTTCCCTTTTCCTTGGACAATATCTTACCGTGCTCCGCACTTATTTTTGCATCTTGCGAAGGATTAGCCTGCGAGTTTTTGTTTGACGACAGCGCCGGCTTTGGCCATATCCAGTTGACCTGCATATTTGGCTTTGAGTTCCGCCATGACTTTACCCATGTCCTTAATGCCGCTCGCGCCCGTTGCAGTGATAAGTCCGGCAACCGCATTCTCAACTTCCGTTTCAGAGAGCTGTGCGGGTAGGAATTTTTCAATGACAACAATCTCGGCGTCTTCTTTTGCCGCAAGTTCAGGGCGTCCGCCTTCGCGGTACACTTTTGCCGATTCCTGACGTTGCTTAATCATGCCCTGCATCAGGGAAAGAATTTCACCATCGCTAATACCGTCCATGTTCCCTTTGACACGCGCTTCAATATCTTGCTCTTTCATTTTGGAGATAATCATGCGCACAGTATTCAAAGTCAGTTCTTCCTTGGCCCTCATAGCGTCTTTCATGGCATTGGTAAGTTCGGTGCGTTTTTCAGACATAATCAATTCCTTTTGCTTGTATGCGTGCAGTTTAGCTCTTTCCGCCAAGAGCGGCAAGCCCCCTATCCGCTTTGGCTTACTTAACTTCCAGACTATCGGGAAGGAACCCTCCAGCTTGCAAATTCCACAAATGGGCGAAATGCCCGCCTTTGCGGATCAACTCTTCAAGCGTCCCGTCTTCGACAATTTTTCCCTTATCAAGGACGATTAAACGATCCATATGCGCGAGGGTCGAGAGGCGGTGCGCGACCACAATGGTGGTGCGTCCCTCCATTGCGGTATCGAGGGCTTTCTGGATACGTTTTTCGGTTTCGGAATCAAGCGCTGACGTTGCTTCATCCAAAATGAGAATAGGCGCATTTTTAAGGATGGCACGTGCAATCGCAATGCGCTGGCGTTGCCCTCCTGAGAGTTTGACGCCGCGCTCACCCACTGTGGTTTCATAACCATGAGGTGTTGCCATGATAAAATCATGGGCCTGCGCCGCATCGACCGCAGCGCGGAGTTCAAAGTCCGAGGCTTCAGGGCGACCATAGAGAATATTTTCGCGAAGACTGCGATGGAATAAGGTTGGGTCTTGCGGAATAACTGCAATCTTGTGGCGCAGGCTTTCCTGTGTGACGTCCGTAATATTTAAGCCTCCAACTTCGATGACACCTTTTTGCACATCATAGTTACGGAGCAAAAGCTGGCAGAGTGTTGTTTTTCCAGCGCCCGAGAGTCCCACCAAGCCCACTTTCTGGGAAGGCGGAATGACTAAATTAAAATCATCAAACACAACATGGCCTGAATCGTGCATGAAACTGACGTGATGGAAGGCAATCTCGCCGGATTGCGGCATAAAATCTCCCGCGCCTTCTTTATCCGCCACAGTGACGGGGCGCACAAATTCACTCAGGGCGCTTTGGATGCGGCCCAGATCGCCCGAGAGCTGGGTCAGCTGCCATGAGAGACCCGAGAGGCGCCACCACATATCCCATGCGATCATCGTGCAGACGGCCACATCGCCTGCGCTGTAACGGTTATTCGCCCAGCTTTCAATCAAGTAATACACAAAACCGATAACCAGCGAACTAATCAAAAGATCAAAGGCGCCCCAGAAAATAATTTCCTGACCCACAAAGCGGCGATAAGCCCGCACATAGGGTGCTTGCGTTTTTTCAAGTAGGCGGATTTCGTGTTTCTGGTTGGCATAGTTATTCACACTTGAGATATTCGAGAGCGTATCCACCAACTGGCCCGAAATATCGGACTCGCGGTCAGCAAGATTGGCCGAAGCTTTACCCAACGTCATGCCGAAAATAGCGCACGAGATACATAGCCCTACGACAACGCCCATCAATATGAGCGGCAGAGTCATGTCAACCGCGCCTAGCAAAACACACGAGGCTGCAATTGAGAAAAAAGCCGGAATGACACCATGCAAAATGCGTTCCCACAGCAGGTTACGATACGCCATGCTGGTATTGCCGATTTTATTGACCATTTCACCCGAAAAGCGGTTGTGAAAAAATTCCTGCGCATGCTTCATGATATTCTTCATGATCATGCCGCGCATATCGTTTAAAACATACGGCATAGAAAACATATCGAACAAGTCGCGCACACGGTACATCACCGTATGGAACAAGCAGCAGGCAGCAATAATCGCAAAGGGAGTGGCAAGTGTCTCCCATGGATGACCGACCTCGGCCAACGGCATCCGATCAACCAGCAGTTTAAACCCGTACATCATGATACTGTTTGAAATCACCACCAATGCGGTAACCAACATCATCATGCTGATCGCCAATTTTTGCCACGGGGTGAGGCTTTTTACAAAATAGGCAAGGAAGGAGCTTGCTCTTCCGGGAAACTCAATTTGGCTCATTTTCTACCTTCTTATATAATTTTGGGGAATATTTAACTTTCTTATTGTTTTTATGCAATTTTCCACCTATAGACTCGTTTTCTAGTGCCGTAACATTTTTTGGAGCGCTAGATATGTCTGCAAAAGCCCCTCTTTCTATCCCACCCCGCCCTGCAAATGCAACAGCCGTTCTTGTTTTGGCGGACGGATCTGTGTTTTGGGGACGCGGAATCGGTGCCCCAACCAAAGCTTTGGGCGAAGTCTGCTTCAACACATCAATCACCGGTTATCAGGAAATTTTAACGGACCCCAGCTATGCGGGTCAGATCATCACCTTCACCTTCCCGCATATCGGCAATACCGGTACCAATAACGAGGACATTGAGACCCTTAATCCTGCGGCGCGCGGTTTGATCGTGCGCGAAGATATTACCACCCCTTCCAACTGGCGCATGATCCAGCATTTGAATGACTGGCTGATTGCTCATAGCATTCCTGGCATCTGTGGCATCGATACACGCGCCATGACACGGCGCATCCGTGATAACGGCGCCCCCAACGGCGTGATCGCCCACGCCCAAGACGGTGTGTTTGATATTGAGGCCCTCCATGCTCAGGCAGTTTCATGGTCAGGCCTTAACGGCCTTGATCTGGCCAAAGATGTGACGTGCGCGCAGCGTTATGAATGGAATGAGACACTTTGGAATTTGCGCGAAGGCTACGGGGCCCAGAACGCACCGCGCTTTCATGTCGTGGCGGTTGATTACGGCGCCAAACGCAATATTCTGCGCTGCCTTGCGGCATCCGGTTGCCGCGTAAGCGTTGTTCCGGCAACCACGTCTGCCGATGACATTCTGGCCTTGCAGCCTGATGGCGTGTTTCTCTCGAACGGGCCAGGTGACCCCGCCGCAACGGGCACCTATGCCGTGCCTGTTATTCGCACTCTGCTTGATAAAAATATGCCTCTATTCGGTATTTGTCTCGGGCATCAACTTCTGGCTTTGGCTCTGGGCGGCGCGACCACCAAAATGCAGCTGGGTCACCGCGGCGCCAACCATCCGGTTCAGGATCTACAAACGGGACGCGTGGAGATTACCTCGCAAAATCACGGATTCCATGTTTTGCCGGAATCTCTTCCAACCAACGCCGTTCCGACCCATATTAGCCTTTTTGATAAAACCAACGAGGGCCTGCGTGTTCTTGATAAGCCCGCTTTCAGTGTCCAGTATCACCCCGAAGCCTCACCCGGTCCGGAAGACAGCCACTATCTCTTTGGACGTTTTATGGAGATGATTGAAGAGAGCAAAGCGGCGCGGCAAGCGGCCTAGTTAAATTCTTTTTTGTAGAGAAAAAATACGCCGCCGCGTTTGATCCCGACCGAAAGCTCCGGCGTAAGTTTGAGCCGCGGCGACAGACCCATCAGGTCATAACGATGTGGCGAGTGACGGCTAAAATCAAGCGCCAGCTTTTCTGGCTTTGCTTCAAAATTTTCGGAACTGTATCCCCCGCGCAAGTTGGGACATGTGGCATAAGCCAAGGCATTTCCCGCCACATCATATCCCATATCTTTCCACGAAGGGTCGCCACGTTTGCCGTTTATTTTGACGCGGTCATACACAAGCTCTTTAAAAACGCCTACGCCCAGCGAAACTGCCGCAGCCTGATTATCGGATAAATCAAATGCATTCTTGCTGCCGCAATAAAGAAGATAAGACGCCCCCATATGTAATTTTACATCAGGATCGAGGGCCTTCGCCTCTTGAGGAGCCGTTCCTACCGCTGCTGCCACGAACAAAGTACGCAGTGCCTTCCAAGCCGTATTTGACACGTTGGTATCTCTCGCAGTTCTTGAATAATGCTGCTTCGCACACTACATGATTTTCAGTTGCCGGTCAAATCTTCCCCGTTACTTTTAGGCCTGTTTCAATCTTGTAAATTTTTCCCCAAAAAAACTGCGTATGGCTTGTGGTTTTTAACAAAAAAAGCTTGCATACATTAGCGTTGCACGTTATTTGAATGGCTTCAGTGCCTCCATAATCCCAACCGCTCTAAAGGTCATAAAAATGCCAAAACGCACTGATATCCACTCCATCCTTATTATCGGCGCTGGTCCCATTATTATCGGGCAAGCCTGCGAGTTTGACTATTCCGGTACACAGGCTTGTAAAGCCCTGAAGGAAGAGGGATACCGCGTTATCTTGGTCAATTCCAATCCGGCCACGATCATGACCGACCCTGGCCTTGCCGATGCCACCTATGTCGAGCCGATCACGCCAGAGGTTGTTGCCAAGATCATCGCGAAGGAACGCCCTGATGCGCTCCTCCCGACCATGGGCGGACAGACGGCGCTCAATACGGCACTTGCCCTTTCTAAGGACGGCACACTTGCCAAATATAATGTCGAGCTGATTGGCGCGAATGAAGATGCCATCGAGAAAGCCGAAGACCGCCAGAAATTCCGCGACATCATGGACCAGATCGGCCTTGAAAGCCCCAAGAGCGAAGTCGTGAAAACTCTCACCGAAGCGATGGAGGCCCTCCCTAAAATCGGATTGCCCTCCATCATTCGTCCGTCCTTTACGCTCGGGGGAACCGGCGGCGGGATTGCCTATAACCGCGACGAGTACGAAAAGATTGTTCGCGAAGGGTTGGAAGCCTCCCCCATTCATGAAGTTCTGGTCGAGGAATCGGTTCTCGGCTGGAAAGAGTACGAGATGGAAGTGGTGAGAGACAAAAACGATAACGCCATTATCATCTGCTCAATTGAAAATATCGACCCGATGGGTGTGCACACGGGCGATTCAATTACTGTGGCCCCCGCCCTCACCTTGACCGATAAAGAATACCAGATCATGCGCAATGCTTCGCTGGCGGTGCTGCGCGCCATTGGCGTTGAAACAGGTGGATCAAACGTCCAGTTCGGGATCGATCCTGCAACAGGCCGCATGGTTGTGATCGAGATGAACCCGCGTGTGAGCCGCTCCTCGGCTCTTGCCTCTAAAGCGACCGGATTCCCGATTGCCAAAGTTGCCGCGAAACTGGCCGTTGGCTATACCCTTGATGAACTGGGCAATGATATTACGGGCGGTAAAACTCCGGCCTCGTTCGAGCCCACCATTGATTATGTGGTCACTAAAATACCACGTTTTGCGTTCGAGAAATTCCGCGGGACGGATAACCGCCTGACCACCGCCATGAAATCGGTAGGTGAAGCGATGGCCATTGGCCGCAATTTCGAAGAGTCGCTGCAAAAAGCGCTTCGTTCTCTTGAAAAAGGCCTCACCGGATTTGACGAGCAGATTTCCACGTCGGGCGAGAATGTCGAAAGCGATCATATCCGCGCGGCTCTTTCCAAACCGACACCACAACGTCTTTTGTTTGTAGCCGATGCCATTCGTTTCGGCATGAGTTTGGAGGATATCCACACCATCACCAAATTTGACCCGTGGTTTTTGGAACGTATCGCCCATATCGTCCGCATGGAGAACGATGTGAAATCCCATGGCCTTCCGGTCAATGGTGAAGGGTGGATGAAACTCAAATCGATGGGATTTTCAGACGCGCGTCTTGCCAAGCTTGTGGGCGTTAAAGAAGAGTCGGTGACCAAGGCACGCCACAAACATAATGTGCGCCCTGTCTATAAACGCGTTGATTCCTGCGCGGGCGAAATTCCTTCTGATACGCCGTATATGTACTCCACCTATGAGGGGGATGGCCTCACCCCTGCCGAATGCGAGATGGCCCCGACCGATAAGAAAAAAGTGATCATTCTGGGGGGCGGCCCCAACCGTATCGGGCAGGGAATCGAGTTTGATTATTGCTGCGTTCATGCGGCCTACGCCTTGAAGGAAGCCGGATATGAGACCATCATGGTCAATTGCAATCCAGAAACCGTCTCAACCGACTATGATACGTCTGACCGTTTGTATTTCGAGCCGCTGACCGCCGAAGATGTGATTGAACTGATTAAGGCCGAAAGCAAAAACGGCGAAGTGCTCGGCGCGATCGTCCAGCTGGGCGGACAAACCCCGCTTATGCTGACCAAAAAACTGATGGCGGCAGGCATTAAAATTCTCGGCACCGATCCTGACTCAATTGATATTGCCGAAGATCGCGAGCGGTTCCAAAAACTTCTTAAATCGCTCAAACTCCGCCAGCCGGAAAACGCGCTTGCCAAATCGGTGAAGGATGCCTACGAGAAAGCCGAAATTCTCGGGTTCCCGATTGTCATTCGCCCCTCGTACGTGCTGGGCGGTCAAGGCATGGAAATTGTCCAGACCATGGAAGAGCTTCAGCGTTATATCGGAGCCGCGGTCAAAGTCTCGGGCGACTCGCCTGTTTTGCTGGATCGTTATCTCTCGGGCGCCATTGAAGTTGATGTCGATGTCTTGTCCGATGGTGAAGATGTTTATGTCGCGGGCGTTATGGAACATATCGAGGAAGCTGGTATTCACTCCGGTGACAGCGCCTGTGTTCTGCCCCCCCATTCGCTCTCTTATAAAACGGTGCGCGATATCGAGAAACAATCGGAGCAACTGGCGCGCGCACTTAAAGTCAAAGGATTGATGAACGTGCAATTTGCCGTCAAACATAATCCGGATACAGGCGAGAACGAAATTTATATTATCGAAGTCAATCCCCGCGCCTCGCGTACAGTTCCGTTTGTGGCCAAAGCGACCGGCGTTCCCGTTGCCAAGATTGCCGCGCGCGTCATGGCAGGCGAGAAACTTTCCTACTTCCGTATGCAAGCTTTGCTGCGCGGCATGACACCAGATCATATTGCCGTTAAAGCTCCCGTGTTTCCTTTCTCGCGCTTTCCGGGGGTTGACCCTGTGCTCGGCCCCGAGATGAAATCAACGGGCGAGGTAATCGGCCTTGACCGCGAGATCGGTCATGCGTTTGCCAAATCACAAATCGGCGCGGGCGTTAAAATTCCCGCATCCGGCACCGTCTTTTTGTCGGTCAAGGATTCCGATAAGGAAGGGCTCGTCCCCCTTGCCAAAGAACTCCAAGCGATGGGGTTCAAGCTGGTTGCAACAGGCGGCACATGCACATTCCTTAAAGATTATGGTCTCAATGTCACACGCATCAACAAGGTGATGGAGGGACAACCCCATATTGCCGATGCCATCATCAATGGCGAGATTGATTTGATTATCAACACCACCAAAGGTTCACAGACTGTTGTGGATGCGTTTTCCATCCGGAGGCTTGCTCTCATGAACAAGATTCCGTATTACACACTCCTGACCTCTGCCAAGGCGGCTGTCATGGCGATTCGAGCGCTAAAAGCCAAAGATTTAACGGTAGAGCCCCTGCAGGCCTATTTTTAGGGTCTTTATTGACGAAAAGCGTTTAAGGTTCTAATATCCTCATCGTTCCCGCCGCGTGTTACGCCCCTTGGCGGGTTCGTTATTTATATAAAAGGAATGGATAATGGACAAAATTCCAATTACGCAAAGTGGATTTGACGCTCTGGAAAAAGAGCTCAAGAATCTCAAGTCCGTCGAGCGTCCCGCGGTGATCGAGGCGATTGCCGAAGCACGCGCGCATGGTGATTTGTCCGAGAACGCCGAATATTCGGCAGCGCGGGAACGCCAGAGCTTTATTGAAGGCCGCATTCAAGAGCTTGAAGCCGTAATTTCTGCTGCGCAGATTATCGACATTGCGTCACTTTCGGGCGATATGGTCAAGTTTGGTGCGACCGTCGTGCTGTATGAAGAAGAGGCCGATGAAGAAATGAAAATCCAGATCGTCGGACAATATGAGTCGGACGCCGACCACGGCAAGATTTCGATTACCGCACCGATTGCCCGCGCTCTGATTGGCAAAAGTGTCGGTGATGTGGTGGAGGTTAACTCACCCAAAGGCCGCCGCCACTATGAAATCTTGATGGTGATGTTTGTATGACGCGGCGCATTCTTGCGATACGCCATATGTACTCGGCGAGTCTTTTCACGCTTGAAACTTTTTTCAAGGAGAAAGGTTTTGAGGTCACGTACGCCGAAGGTTTTGACACCGATATTTCCGCCCTTGATCCGCTTGCCTATGACGCTGTGATCGTGTTGGGTGGGGCTATGGGTGTTTATGAAGCGAACCTGTATCCCTTCCTTCATGACGAGATTAAACTTATTCAAAAATGTCTTGCTGCCGACCACCCGCTGCTCGGGATATGCCTCGGGGCGCAACTGATTGCGGCGGCGTCAGGCAAGAAAGTTTATAAGGGCGGCAACGGCCCCGAGATCGGGTTTATGGACATTGACTTAACGCCGGCCGGTGAGGCCTCGATCCTGTCGTGTTTTGCGAAAGACAAGACCAAAATTATGCAGTGGCACGGTGATACATTTGATTTGCCGGATAACGCCGTTTTGCTCGCCAGCTCACTAAAATATGTCAATCAAGCCTATAAGATCGGTAAAAACTGCTACGCAACGCAGTTCCATCCTGAATTCAATCGATCCGGTTTTGAGAATGCCCTCGTCGAAACCTGCGCGAATATCGACATCCTTCATTTGCGCGCGGAATCGCACAAATACCTAAATTCTATGGAAAAACAGATGCGGGTTTTTGCTCGGGATCTTATCGATTTGTGGAACGTATAAATTATTGATACCCCGTATCTTTCGGGTTAGACTTTCTGGTTCATTCGTACTAGTCTGGTACATTCTTCTCTGCGTTGAACTGGTGTGGGGTATTCCTTGTGAGCTACAAACACGATATTCAGCAACGTCTGGCCTTTGTCCAACTCGATGCCGATTCTATTACAGCCCTGCGCTCTTTTAAAAAAGAACTTGCGCGTGTGCTTCCTCCTGTTCTTGATGAATTTTATGCGCATATTTCCTCATGGCCTCAACTCGCTGCCATGTTTAAGGGACAAGGACGTATGGAGCAGGCAAAAAAAGCCCAGCTCAACCACTGGATGCGCCTATTTGATGGCAGTTTTGATGATGATTATGTGCGTTCTGTCGAAAATATAGGTCTCGTCCATAGCCGTGTTGGTCTTGATCCCAGTTGGTATATCGGTGCCTACTCCTTTGTTCTCAGCCGCTTGTATGTTTACATCACCACATCCTACCAACCCGCCTTCGTGCGCCTCTTTACCTGCAGAAAGACGGCACGCCTTCTGCGCGCCATCAACCAGTGCGCGTTAATCGACATGGATTTAGCTATCGGTGTTTACCTTAAAGAGAATACGCAAAATTTCGAACAAAGCCTCAGAGAAATCGCCAACCGCTTTGAAAATCAGATATCCAGTGTCGTCGATGGTGTTTCGGCAACATCAACCGAGCTGGAAATGAGTGCGCATAATCTTACCAGTATGGCTAGACAAACTTCCAGTGCTGTTGACTATGTGTCCCAAGCATCCGAAGAAGCTGTCAAAACAAGCTCCAACTCTGTCCAGATTATGCTGGAGCTACAAGACACCCTCGATGCCATCAGCGAATTTACCGATATGATTGCCGATGTTGCCGAAAAAACAAATCTTCTGGCGCTGAATGCAACGATCGAAGCCGCACGCGCGGGAGAGGCAGGGAAGGGATTCTCTGTTGTTGCTAGTGAAGTCAAGTCACTGGCAACCCAAACAGGCCAAGCCACCGATAACATCCGTGTTCAGGTTGACCAAATTCTGGCAAAAAGCCATGAAGCTGTCCAATCCATTTCCTCGGTTCAGGATACTGTCAATAAAATGAGCGGAAACGGAACACTCTCTACCTCCGGATCCTCATCCACCCGCAGTATGTCGGATATAAATCATGCTGCCCATGAAACAGGGTCGGCATCTGCGCAGGTTCATGCGGCGGCAGCGGAACTCGCCAAACAAGGAACCTTGCTTAAGGAAACAGTAAGAAGCTTTCTTGATAGTCTCAGAGGAAAAACTCTCTCTTGATTTTTATCAGGCTGCAAGCCCGCGCGCCATGAAATCCGCCATACGCCGTGCGAACGAGGCGGGATCACTCACTGGCTCCCCCTGAATAATTCGCGCCTGATCAAGCAGTAATTCCGCTGCATCTTTCAAATTTTGATCGGAGCTGTCGGTCTGCGCTATGGCGTCCAGACGCGCAATCAATTTATGGCGGGGATTGATCTCCAAAATCGGTTTGGATGGGACTTTATAATTCTGGTGGATTTTCAGCACACGAGACACATTAAGGTCGGCGTCTTTTTCCGAAGCCACAAGGCATACCGGCGATTCCGTCAGGCGCTGGGAGATGCGCACATCACTTACCCATTCCTCGAGCTGTTTTTTGAGATACGCCACGAGGTCTTGGCGGGCCTCTGGCTGTGGAGGCTCCTCAATCTTGCCGTTGGCGTCAGCCTCTTTCTTCTCGGACGAAAATTTCGAGAAATCAATGGTGCCCTGTGTGGCCGAAGTAAATTTCTTACCCTTGTAATCCATGACCACAGGCAACCAGAAATCATCAATTGTGTCTTTGAACAACAGCACCTCAATGCCGCGGCTTTTCAAGCCTTCGATTTGCGGCGAATGGCGCAGATTATCGACACTTTCACCACTGATATAATAAATCTCGTTCTGGCCTTCCGGCATCCGCGCGAGATAATCGTCAAGGCTGGTGAGTTTATTATCCGCGTGGTGAGTGGTGAAAAAGCGCGCGACTTTAAAAATATCCTCGCGGTGATCCGGCGCATCGTAAAGCCCCTCTTTGACGACCGAGCCAAATTGCAACCAGAACGCATCGAACGCGGTAATGTCTGTGCGCGAGAGTTTATCAATATCACCCAGAATATGTTTGGCCACACTTGAGCGAATCCGTTGCACCACCTGATTATGCTGGAGCATTTCGCGACTGATATTGAGCGGCAAATCTTCACTGTCAATCACACCGCGCACAAAGCGTAGCCACGGGTACATAAGACCTTCGCACCCTTCAGTGATAAAGACGCGGCGCACATATAGACGGATCGCGTGGCGGCGGGTTGGGTCGTACAAATCCCATGGACGCAGAGACGGCACAAAGAGAAGCGCCGTATATTCGATCTTGCCTTCGGCGCGCCAATGGGCGGTGACCAACGGTTTATCAAGTTCGTAAGAACCTGCGCACATCGCAAAAAATTCCTGATATTCGTCTTCCGATATTTCGGATTTCGGTTTCATCCACAGCGCCGAGGCGGAGTTAGCAGGCTCGCTATCTTCACCAATATAGATCGGGAGGCTGATATGGTTGGAGTAGAGTCCCACCACCATCTTGATTTTTTCTTCAAACAAAAACTCGCTGCAATCATCTTTGATATGAAGCACAATGGTTGTGCCTGATGTCGTCAGAAGTTGGCCCGCTTCCTCTGCGGTGGCTTCGCGCAGTGTATAGCCCGCGGCGCCGTCGGACTCCCAGTGCCAGACTTCAGTGCTTCCGGCATAGCGGCTGATGACCTCCACTTTTGTGGCGACCATAAAGGCTGCGTAGAAGCCCACACCAAATTGTCCGATGAGGGACATGCCCTGTCCGGCGCCCTTCTGTTTGAGTTGTTCCATCAAGGTACGTGTACCGGACTTGGCAATGGTGCCGAGATTTTCGGCGAGCTCGTCCTTGCTCATCCCGATGCCCGTATCCTGTACGGTCAGAAGACGTGCTTTGGCGTCAGTTGTGATTTTAATTTTAAACCCGTCGTGATCTTTGGCCAAATCAGGCTTCTGGATGGCCTCATAACGGAGCCGATCACAGGCATCCGCCGCATTCGAGATGAGCTCGCGCAAGAACACATCACGGTTCGAGTAAAGGGCGTGGGTTACGATCTCAAGGAGGCGCGAAACATCGGCTTCAAAATTCATATGTTGTGTTGTCATGGTTTTTATTTAGCAGGTGGGGCGAATTTGTCCAGAGGCAAGAGCCAATTTCCGCCTAAAATCCCCTGTTTTCCAGGCATGACGGGTTAGGCCAGAGCTGGCGGCTTTTGCCCTGATGATGAGATGCCCTGAGAGGCGGAACGCGCCTCCAGAACAGCTTTGAGATCAGGATATTTTGCCGCGACCTGCCGCAACAGAGCACCATGGTCGGGTGTTTTAGCGATAGCCTCGTCCAGATGCCCGCCAAAAGTTTCAACCAAAGCAGGCCATAAATGCGTTTTGTCCCGCGCAACCGATTTTGCAAATTTATCAAAATAATGCGCGGGATTTGTTGTCATGAGTGCCCTACAGCACAACGCAACATGTTCCGGTTCGTAGTTTTTAAGTTCGGCGGCCGTGTCGGCGCTTGCAATCATATTGCCCAGATAAAACGCGCCGTTTTCCATCGCCAAAAGTGAGGGAACATAAGTTCGCAAATAAGCGCGGTCACGAAATTCGTCTTGCATTGTAAAACTTAAATTTTTCCAGAAGGGCCTTGCTGCGTTAACCCTGCAGCACTGACTTTGGCATTGGTTCCGGTAGCCAAGAATACGGCCTGATTCGCGGCTTCGGTAACCACCTCGTCATTGGCAGCCATGGCCAGTGAAAATCCACTTTGTCCTGTCACGTGCACACTGGCTTGCAGCGGGGTATCTAGCACATCACGCATCTTGGCAGATGCCAAGCTGTACGCCACCGGTTCTCCGGCAATCTGGCCCTTATCGGCCAACGATAAAACTTTGAGCGCATCGGGTAAAAGACGCGCGACTGATTCACGCGAGTTCGCATATATTTCCATTGTTCCGCCAGTTGTCATTTTCTTCTCCTCACAACTGGCTTTTACACCAGCTCTATTCGCGAATAACCAAATACACCATGTGGGCTACGGGGCGTCCCTCAAACCGTGTGGAGAGATAGACGCTACGTGTGTCCCTGAACATCTGAAGTTTTTCGGGGGGGATGACACTGCCTATTTCGGCAACAGCACCACCCACCTGAGCAACCCCAATGACGTTTCGCGGGACATCCCACTCAACCCATTCCGGCCTGTCCGTGAAATCATGGTCGACAACCAACACGACCTTGTTTTCCTGTTTCAGAACCAGAACATCGCAAGCCAATGCACCATTCGTGCCAACCAGAGGTTTCTCGGGTTCGAACGGCACACGAGGCACAGAAACCTGCGGTGGTTTCTTCCCCAAAATATACCTGCAATATGTTAATATTTGATTGATTATACCCATGATTGTCCAACTTGGCAAAAAAATAGAGTGCAGAGGCGAATTAACGCAAAGAGCGCCCAGAACGAGCTTTGAGCCTAGCCTAGCATATTTAAGCCCCCGCGTCAGCCGCGAAGTCCTATTTCACCTCATAAATTGGAAATTATGATGCCGAACGGCCAATGCGCCGAATTTCCCAGCGCAGCGTGATGCCTGTTTGATCCAAAACACGGCGGCGAATTTCTTCGCCCAGATTTTCAAGGTCGGCAGCTTTTGCCCCGCCGGTATTTATCATAAAATTTGCGTGCATTTCGGACATCTGCGCCCCGCCGATGATCAAACCCCGTCCGCCGACCCTGTCCACCAATTGCCATGCCTTGGTGGTCTCTGGAAGACCTGTGGCCTCCAATTCTTGCGGTAGCGGGTTAGCAAAGGTCGAGCCGCCTGTTTGCGAACGGATGGGCTGGGTGGCCGCGCGGCGGGTACGGATGTCGGTCATATGCGCCGTGATGTCGGCAGTATTTCCGCGCTCCCCTCTCAATAAGGCCTCAAGCGCAATCCAGCCTTGCGGTATGTCCGCGTGGCGGTAGGACATATGGAGTTGATCCGGCGTGACAGTATGAAGATTGCCGCTGCGGTCCATAAAGGTGGCTTCGACCAGAACGTCTTTGATCTCGCGCCCATAGGCGCCTGCATTCATCATCAGCGCGCCACCGATTGACCCGGGGATCCCGCAGAGAAATTCAAGTCCGGCTATTCCGGCGGTGGCTGCAAATTCAGCCGCATTGACATCAAGGGCAGCAGACCCCACCCGCACGAGGTTTTCCTCGATCTGCGTCATATCCGCAAACTCGCGGCCGAGACGCATCGTGATGCCCTCCACACCACCATCACGGATAATGGTGTTGGAGAGAACACCCAAAACAGTCACGGGAGCTACAGCTTCTTGCACCAAAAAGTCCTGCAAATCATCACGGTCAGCAGGACGGAACAAGAGATCAGCTGCCCCGCCCGCGCGGAACCAGCCCACTTGCCCTAGGGGAGCATTCTCATTCAGCCGCCCGCGCACATTCAGGGAAGGGCTATGAAACTCATTTGGACGCATAAACCGTATCTTCCTTCACCTGATGTGCAAAGAGAGTTTCAAGTTGCGCGGGCAACACCTGCGCCCAATAGGTAATGTTTCCAGCGCCAAGGCAAATTACAATATCGCCCGATTCTGCAAGTCCTGCAATCTGGCGCGGCAAATCATTGTCAGAGGCCAGCACGTCAACATGACGGTGACCATGAGCCTTGATACCCTCGACCAGATGTTCCTTGTCGATGCCTTCGATCGGCGCTTCACCTGCAGCGTACACATCGGCAACGACCACGCAATCGGCTTCATCAAAGCAGGTGCAGAATTCTTCAAAGAGACTGTGAAGACGCGAATAACGGTGCGGCTGCACCACGGCAATGATTTTTCCTTTTTGCTCGCCATTCGTATCGCTGAGTGCCTGCCGCCCTGCTTTCAGAACTGCATTAATTTCAACCGGATGGTGACCGTAATCGTCCACAACCAAAATGCCGCGCGCCATTCCGGTACGGGTAAAGCGGCGCTTGACGCCTTCAAAGTTTGACAAAGCGGTTTTGATTTGGGTCGGAGAGATATTCAGCTTGTGCCCTACGGCAATGGCGGCCAATGCATTCTGGACGTTATGCGCGCCCATCATCGGCAGGAACATATCGGTAATCTCGATTGTTTCGTCGTTTTCGCTCAAGCGTCCATCAATGGTGACATCAAAGGTTGACCCGAGTGCATTGGCACGGATATTGGTCACACGAACATCGGCCTGTTTGTTAAATCCGTAGGTCACCACCGCGCGGTTTTTGACTTCCGGAATAAGCCCCTGCACCACAGGGTGATCAAGACACAGCACCGCAAAACCGTAGAACGGTATTTGTTCGACAAAACGCAAATAGGCACTGCGCACGTTATCGAAGTCGCCGTAATGCTCCATATGCTCGGGATCAATGTTGGTGACAACCGCAACCGTCGCAGGCAAGCGCATAAAGGAGCCATCACTCTCATCGGCCTCGACCACCATCCAGTCACCTTGTCCCAGGCGGGCATTGGTGCCATAAGCATTGACGATCCCGCCATTAATCACGGTGGGGTCAAGCTGCCCTGCTTCAAGCATCGCGCCAATCAGAGAAGTGGTTGTGGTTTTACCGTGTGTGCCGGAGATTGCTACAGTCCATTTGAGGCGCATCAGCTCTGCGAGCATTTCGGCGCGCTGAACCACCGGAATCTTTTGCGCCCGCGCTTCCAAAAGCTCGGGATTATCGGCTTTGATTGCGGAGGAAACCACCACCGCGCCAATTTTTTGCTCTGTCTCTGTGATATGCGCCCGCTCGTGGCCGATATGAACTGTGATGCCGCGCGCACGCAGACGATCCACATTATAATTATCGGCAATGTCACTGCCCTGCACCTGATAACCCATGACAACGAGGGCTTCGGCGATACCGCTCATGCCGATGCCGCCAATGCCGATAAAATGGAGCACGCCAATATTGGCTGGAATATGATTCATGCTGTTGCTTTCGTTCTTTGACTATAGGATTTCATAGCGAGAAGCGGGGCAAAATGCAAAAGTTAATGACGGGACGCGGCTATTTCCTCAACCAGATCGGCTAGACGCAGCGCAGCATCCGGTTTTCCGAGCGTTTTGGCGGCGCGGGCAGCATTTTCGAGACTTTGCGGATAGCTAAGAACCTGCTCCAGAAGGCTGGAAAGTGTCTCTTGGGTTAAATTTTTTTCCTCAATCATCCAGCCGCCCCCCGCCTTTTCAACCTGAGCGGCATTAAAGACTTGCTGTAAATCGCGGTTCCATGGAAACGGCACGTAGAGGGCAGGCCTTCCTGCCGCTGTCAATTCGGCCACAGTGCTGGCTCCCGAACGGGTGATGAGCAGGTGCGAGGCGGCGATAATTTCGGGCATATTGTCAAAAAAAGGACGGATATCGACCTCAAGGCCTGATCCTTCATAAATGTGTCTAACCTGCGCGTCATCTTCGGGGCGGGCTTGCTGATAAATCTTGAGGCGGGTTTTGCAATCGGCAGGCAACGCAGCCAATGTTTGCGGCACAAGCGTGCTGAATATTTTTGCGCCTTGCGACCCGCCCACAACAGTCATGACGGTCTTTTTATCCGGCAGGGGATAATCGCTGGCGGCCAGTGCGGCAATTGCCTGCCGCACCGGATTTCCGGTAACGCGGGTTTTCGTTGCCTCAGGCACATCTTTTGTCTCATCGTAGCTCAAGGCCAAGGCCGAGGCCAAAGGCCGCAGCAATTTATTGGCAAGACCCAAAATCGCGTTTTGTTCATGCAATATGGTTGGGATCAAACGATGCTGAGCGGCGAACAAAGGCGGGGCCGAAGGGTAGCCGCCAAAGCCAACAACTGCAGCAGGCTTCAAGCGGAAGATAAGTTTATGCGCCTGCATATAACCTTTGAGTAAAACAAACGCCGCATCAATTTTGCCGCGCAACCCCGCTTTGTAGGTTCCTGAGTCAATCACGTAATGAGGGATTTGCGGGCAATCGAGCAGGTATTTCTCGCCACGTGTATCGGTGGCGAAGGCAACGCGGTAACCACGTGAGAGAAGAACTTCGGCCAAGGCTTTGGCGGGAAAGACGTGGCCCCCTGTACCGCCGCCCGAGAGTAAAATCAGTTTTCCCTCTTGTGTCATGCCGTGTCCCTTTTACGCTTTTTTGCGGTTCCAGAAAAATTTGCGGCCCCGCGAGATGAGAGTTTTTACTTCGCGGCGCGTGAGGCCCAGCACAACCCCCATCGAAAATCCCATGGCGAGGATGGATGACCCCCCATAACTGATGAAAGGCAGTGTCATGCCCTTGGTGGGCAAGATACTCAAGCATGAGCCAATATGGATGAAGGCCTGCAGGCCAAACATCGCCAATATACCGATCGAGGCGAGAATCACAAACATGTCATTGCTGTCCATCAGGCGATTAAAGCCTACAAAAAGAATATAGGCATAAAGGCCAATGATACCGAATGACGCGATGAGCCCGAGCTCTTCCCCTGCCACCGAGAAAATAAAATCGGCATGCGCATCGGGAATGGTATTTTTAACAGTCCCCTGCCCTGCGCCTTTGCCGAAAATTCCGCCTTCAGCAAAAGCTTCAAGCGAGCGATCAACCTGATAGGTATCTGCTGTTCCTTCGGGCGCCAAGAATTTATCCACACGGGTTTTGACGTGATCGAAGGTCGAGTAAATGGTGAGTGCGCCGACAATTAACATGAGCGCGAGCGGGATAATATAGCGGAACGGAAGACCTGCCACCACCACCTGCACTCCGAACATAAAAGTCAGGACAAAGGTCATGCCAAAGTCCGGCTGAAGGAGGAGCAAAAAAGCCGTCAGGATATAAAGGCAGGCCGCAATGATATACCCTCTAAAGGTCGATTGCTGCTGGAACTGCGTCATCATCCATGCCGACATGATGGCAAAACCAGGCTTAACAAACTCGCTGGGCTGGAGAGCAAAAAAGCCGAATGAAATCCAGCGGTGTGCGCCCTTGATCTCTGATCCCACAAAAGGAACAAGGACCATGAGGAAGATTGCCGCCGCAAAAACAATACTGCCCAGTCTTCTGATCCAGCGGTGATCAAGGAGTGATACTCCAAGCATCACAACAAGCGAGGGGATCACAAAAATAATATGGCGGATGATAAAATGAGAGTGCCCTGCTTCGATACGCGTTGCCACGGCGGGCGAGGCCGAAGCCACCAGTGTGATACCGAGCGTCATCAGCACAAGAATGGCGAGCAACATCCCCTTATCGACAGTCCACCACCACCGCGCGATGATGGAGGTATCTGTCCTTGAAAAAAATCGGTTAAGGGTTGCCGCCATGAGGTTTTATCTCAGCTTCAGGGTTGAAAGGCCAATAAGTGCAAAGACCATGGCCATGATCCAGAACCTGATCACCACGGTTGATTCCGACCACCCTTTTTTCTCGAAATGGTGATGGATAGGCGCCATCAGAAACACCCTTTTGCCACGAATTTTAAACGAGAGAACCTGCACGATCACCGAGACAGTCTCCATGACGAACACCCCGCCAATGATTGCCAGCACCAGTTCGTGTTTGACAATAATCGCAATGGTTCCGAGCACTCCCCCCATCGAGAGCGACCCTGTATCGCCCATAAAAATCATGGCGGGTGGGGCGTTAAACCAGAGGAATCCCATCGCGCCGCCAACTAGGGCACCGCAGATAATCGCCAGTTCCGACGTGCCGCTGACAAAAGGGATTTGCAGATATTCGGCAAAATCAACACGGCCGACAAGATAAGCAATAAGCCCAAAACACGCAGCGGTAATGGCCACTGGCACAATCGCGAGGCCATCAAGGCCATCGGTGAGATTGACCGCATTCGATGCCCCGATCATCACAACGCTTGACCAGACAAAAAACAAAATACCCAGCGGGATAAAGAAATGTTTAAAAAACGGGATCGCGACGGACGTGCTGATCTCGGCGGGCAAGAAAGTAGTGATCCCCCATGTGGCGGCGATGGAAATGATAGCTTGCCCCACCAGCTTGAGGCGGCTCGAGAGTCCGGCGGTGTTGCGTTTGGTGAGCTTTAGAAAGTCATCGACAAAACCGAGCGATCCAAACCCTACCATGACAAGAAGGCACAGCCAGATGAACGGATTGGCGGGGTTCGCCCACAAGATGGTACTGACCGAAACGCTTAACAAAATCATCAAGCCGCCCATGGTCGGTGTCCCGACTTTTTTGAAATGGGTTTCCGGCCCATCAGTGCGGATCGGCTGCCCTTGTCCTTGCAAGGATTTGAGCCATGCAATCATGGGGGGGCCCATCATGAGTGACATGACAAACGCGGTCATGATCGCACCGCCCGTCCTGAAAGACACATAATTAAAGAGGTTAAAGATGATCGATATATCTTTAAGTTCACCAAGGAGCGAAAGCATTTTTTATGACCCTTTCTTATGCGCAGCATTAGCCACATTCTTGTTGTTTGGTATGGCACGCAGCGCTTCGACAATCACCTGCATACGCGGTTTATCGCCACCTCCCCGCGAACCTTTGACAAGGACGACATCACCCGGTGCCAAAACATCCGGCACGATTTTGGCCAGTTCAGGGCTTTCATCACGGTGGGCGCCACGGTTTTGCTCCGGCAGAGCCTCATAGAGATTTTTCATGAGTGTTCCGCAGGTATAAACCAGATCAATTCCTGCCGCCTTGAGGGGAAGCGCCAGATCACGGTGGAGATTTGCCGATTTTTCGCCCAGTTCATACATATCTCCTAAAATGGCAATACGGCGTCCGCCGCGGCCCGGGTCGATAAGCGCCATCACTTTAAAGGCGGCCTGCATGGCGGTGGGTGAGGCGTTATAACTTTCGTCAATCAATGTCACCGGATTTTCAGGATCGCCAATATCAATGAGTTCACGTCTACCGCGTCCAGCCATGGGTTCCATTTCTCGCAAGACGTGCGCAGCCGTCTGCATATCGCCGCCAATCAATTTGACAGCGAGAAGAACGGCAAGAGCATTCATGGCATGATGCGGCCCCGCATCCTTAAGAGTAAAAGTTATATCCTCGCCCATGATACACGCATCAATCCGTGTACCGTTGCGGGCAACGAGGCAATCTTTAAGGCGTGCATCTGCCTTTTCATGCACACCGAAAGTGAAAATTTTGTGGAGGCCAACTCCGCGCGCCGCTTTTTCAACAACATCAAACTCGGCCATGTCGCGGTTGATTACGGCAATGCCGTGCACATCCATGCTGCTAAAAATCTCGGCTTTGGCGCGAGCAATACCGGTGGTGCCATCGGCAAAATGTTCGATATGGGCGGGGGCAACGGTGGTGATAATCGCCACATGAGGCTTGACCATCGCGGTCAATTTTTTAATTTCGCCCGCGTGGTTCATCCCCATTTCAAAAATGCCGTAATCGCATCCTGCGTGCATCCGCGCGAGGGAGAGCGGAACGCCCCAATGATTGTTCAAGCTTTTCTCGCTGTAATGGGTTTGACCCAGTGCAGAAAAAGCATGACCTAGCATTTCCTTGGTTCCGGTCTTGCCAACACTGCCTGTGATGCCGATAATTTTTGCAGCACTGCGCGTCCGTGATGCCCTCCCTATATCTTCAAGGGCTTTGAATGTATCAGCCACTCGTACCAGTTTATCGGCAGGAACAGCGCCCATGTCCTGATCTACAATCGCCGCCACAGCGCCGTTTTTGAGCGCCTGCTCCACATAGCGATGTCCATCTGTATTATCCCCGCGAATGGCAATAAACAGATCACCCGTCACCACCGTGCGGCTATCGATTGAAATGCCACTGGCGACCCATGATCCATGGACAGTACCCTGTGTAACCGCAGCAATATCGGCGGCACTCCAGAGGGGCTGTGATCCGGAATCAAAGAATGAGGCTGCTTGAGTCATAAAATGTGCTTTCTGTATAACAAGTGGTGTTTGGCGAGGTACGCAGGACGCGCGGGAAATTTATTTGAGGAGGAAGAGGAAGCAGAAGAGAGAGGTAAAAACTTTAAAATTATGTATTAGAGTGCCCCTTTCATGGCAGCGGCAAGCTCCGCCGCATCATCAAAGGGTTCGGTATGGTCTTTAAAAATCTGGCCGTGTTCGTGGCCTTTTCCGGCAATCACCAGAATGTCACCTTGCGTGCACAAACTGACGGCATGCGCGATGGCAGCGCGGCGACCGCCAATATTGAGGACGGAATCCCCCGCTCCGCGCAGAATTTCCGCACGGATAGCGGCAGGATCTTCAGAGCGCGGGTTATCATCGGTGACTATGGCTATATCGGCGAGGCGCGCGGCAATTGCGCCCATCAGCGGGCGTTTGGTACGGTCACGATCTCCGCCGCAGCCAAAAACACAGATCAAACGTTTTTGTGTGTGCGGACGCAGAGCCTTGAGAATATTCTCGAGCGCATCCGGTGTGTGGGCATAATCGATATATGACGTTCTGACCCCTTGAGGATCATCTACGCGTTGCATCCGGCCTGAAATGACAGGGAGCTTTTCAAGAATGGGGCTAATTTTTTCAAACGATACACCTCCTGCCATCACGCACGCCGCCGCGCACAGGACATTCATCGCCTGAAATTCACCGACCAAGGGGATATACATGTTGTATTCTTTGCCGAAAACACTCAAGGTAAGGCGCTGCCCTCTTGCATCCGGCGCGCGCGCGCGAATACATACATCGTGTCCAGCCTTGCCGTAAGTCCACACGCGCAGGCCACGCTTGCGGGTGATGTCTTCGTAATAGCTTGATGCCGGATCATCGGCGTTTAAAATGACCGTTCCGTTTTCTTCAACCACGTCGGAGAAAAGTCGCGCTTTGGCATCGCGGTACGCCTCCATATCACCGTGATAATCAAGGTGATCTTGCGTCAGGTTGGTAAAGGCCGCCACATGAATATGCGCGCCATCCAGCCGGTACTGGTCAAGACCGATGCTCGAGGCCTCCATGGCCGCATGGGTTACGCCGTGCTGGGAGATGCTCTGCAAAACCTGATGGAGTTTTACGGGGTCGGGGGTGGTCATGCCGTCATAGCCGGAAATACCTTGGCCGATTACACCCAATGTTCCGATCGAGGCGGCATGAACCCCGAGATATTCCCAGATGATGCGGGTAAAATTGACGGTTGATGTTTTTCCGTTTGTTCCCGTAACAGCTATCATATGTGCGGGCTGGCCTGCATAGAATTTTGCGGCCTCATGGGCAAAGCGCAGGCGCGGATTTTCTTCTTCCATCCACATAGCTTGCGTATCGGGCTTTGGCGTTCCGATGTGGGTCAGGATGGCGCTGGCCCCTTTTTGTAGGGCCTCCACGATAAAGGCGCGGCCATCATGGGTATGTCCTTTGAGCGCCGCAAACAGAAATCCTTTGTCCACAGCGCGACTGTCTGATGTAAGACCCGTGAATTTTTTATCCTGCGTCACGATCAATGTTCCCCCTTGCTGGTTGAAACAAATTGACGCAGCGGCTCGGAAATATCTTCACTCTCCTTATCCGGTACCATGCCGATGAGCGGGCCTATCCCCGATATAATGCGGCCTGTGGCAGGAACAGCAACCCAGCCCGCCGTGGCGTAGCCGTAACTATCTTTATTGGGCTTGGGTTCATCGACCATGACAAACACGGCATATTGCGGATCGTTGACCGGAAAGATGCCCACAAAAGCGGCAATACGTTTATCGGCAACGTAACGCCCATGCACGTTCTTTTGCGCCGTTCCGGTTTTTCCGCCAATCATGTAACCCGGCACATCCGCCTTGCGCGCGGTGCCACTTGCCACCACCAAACGCAGGAGCTGGCGCATTTTGAGCGAGGTTTCCTTGGAGACAACCTGAATTTTTTCCGAATTCTGACTTGCAGATTCGCCTGTACGCCTTACCAAAATAGGTTTTACTTTTATGCCGCCATTGACGACGGTACTCACCGCCGCGACCATCTGCAAGGGCGTTACCGCGATGCCATGCCCGTAAGACGCGGTGAGCGTATTGATATTCGACCATGGCCGCGGAATAATTGGTCCGCCCACTTCTTCAATTTCAAATTCAGGTTTTGACATGAGACCGAGGTCAGCAAAGAATTTTTTAAGCCCCTCGGTACCAATATCCTGCGCCATGTGCGCCGTCCCGATGTTAGAAGACACCATGAAAATTTCGGGGATCGTCAGAGGCCTGTTTTCCGGATGATAATCATGGATGATGTGATTGCCTTCATGGATCGGTGATGATGCGTCATAACGTTTATTGAAAGAGGGATGCACGCGGTCTAAAAGAGCGGCGGTAGTAAAAATTTTGAAAGTTGACCCGAGTTCATAAACGCCCGAAGTGTTGCGGTTAAACATGACGGAGGACGATGGGTCGTCAATTTTTCCATTCGGATCAAAATCAGGCAGGGATGTGGCGGCGAGAACTTCGCCGCTGCGCACATCCATAATGATGCCTGATCCGGCGATGCCATTGAAATCCGTCATGGCTTTTTTAACTTCACGGCGCAAAACATGCTGGAAGCGCATATCCAGTGTAAGCTCCAGTGTGTCCTGCGATGTTTCGAGAAGTTTATTAAAGCTCCGCTCCACCCCCCCCAGACCTTTGCCGTCTATATCGGTGTAACCGACCATATGGCCCGAGAGCGACCCTTGCGGGTAGATGCGACGGTAGCTGTAATCAAAGACAAGGCCAGGTTCGCCCAGTTCGAGAATCTTTTTTTGTTCATTCGGGGTGAGATTGCGCCGGATCCAGACAAATCTTTTGTCCGACTGAAGTTTCTTGAGCGTCTCGCCATAGGTCATGTCGGGAAAAATATGCGTAAGGCCTTTGGCCGTTTCGGCCGCGTCCAGAATCAGTTTTGGATCAGCATGGAGGGAGGCCGTTTTCAGTGATGTGGCCAGTAGTACGCCGTTGCGGTCAACAATATCGGCACGGCGTGGCGCTTTTTCATTATCCTGCCCGAAAAGAGTACCGGATGATTTATCATCCAGCACGGCTTCTTTCTTCTGTTCGCTACCCTCCTGATGTTGCCGCCAGTATCCTTCAATCAGGATGGCATCAACAAGACGTCCTGCGATCAACACATAGAACAAAAGGAACAAGGTTGCGACCAGTACAATCCGTCCGCGCGCAAAGGTGAGCGTGCCCGATTTTTCGCCCATAATGCGCATGGAAAGATTGGAGAAAGGCGATTTACGGCTCATCTTTCTCTCCTGCGGTTATCGTATCGAGGACATGATTAAATTCATCCGCGCCGTTTGATTGCTTGTCTTCAATTGGCCTGGCCGGAGATGTATCTATGATTTTTTTCTTTGCAGGTTTAGTGGCTTTTGAAGATGTTTCCGTGGAGACCATCACAGGCTGTGGATTTTCATCTTCCTCAAGTGCAGGTTCAGGGACAGCTTTGGCATCATAAAGAAGATCTTCGGGTTTTGTTTGCTCGAGTGTACGCAGATGACGGGAAACTAATGTTTCAAGACGGTCAGGGCGATTCAAATAATCCCATTCGGCATTCAAAACTCTGATCCCCTCTTCCTCGTTTGTTTTTTCGGCTATCAAATTATTTTTCGCGCGTTCAAGCTGCTGTACCTGCTGCGAAACCCAGAACAAAGCCGACCCGAGGAGGATGGCAAGTATAAAGGCCAACAGCGAAGGAAGGCGGATGGTAAATTTTTTCATGCGTCCCCCTTCCTGATGATGGCACGCAGTTTTGCCGAGCGCGAACGCGGATTAATTTTGAGTTCGGATTCAGAAGGGAGAACAGGTTTTTTGGTGAGGAGCGAAAAGCTCAACCTGTTGCTGCGCGCAGCGTCATGCTGCGGCAGATGGCGGGAGGGTGATGATGCCGGTTTTGACTTGGCATTCATGAAATTTTTGACAATGCGGTCTTCGAGAGAATGGAAGGTCACCACCACAAGGCGTCCGCCTTCGTAGAGCACATCTTCGGCGGCCTCGAGGACATCCTCAAGCTCTTGCAGCTCGCTGTTGACCGCAATGCGGATTGCTTGAAAGCTGCGCGTCGCAGGATCAATTTTATCTTTGGGCGAGACATGCACCACCGAGCGGATTATCTCGGCAAGTTTTCCGGTTGTGGTAATTTTCTCAAGCGTGCGGGCCTTGACGATGGCCGCCGCAATGCGGCGGGAATGGCGCTCTTCGCCATAAAGATAAATGAGATCGGCAAGTTCCTCTTGCGGCAAGTTGTTAACCAAATCTGCTGCGGTCTGCCCGCTCGTGCGATCCATGCGCATATCCAGCGGCGCATCGAAGCGGAACGAGAAACCGCGCGCGCCCTCATCAAGCTGCATAGAGGATACACCGAGGTCGAGCACAATGCCGTGTACGCGCGGGACGCCCACATCGCGTAAAATATCTTTGAGTTGACCAAAACTATTTTTAACAAAGGTGATGCGCCCCGCATAAGCCTCTGCCCAGCCTTTGGCCATGTCGTGCGCTGTGTCATCACGGTCAATGGCAATGACTTTGCACGCTGGATTGGCATCAAGAATGGCGCGGGTGTAGCCGCCTGCACCCATGGTGCCATCGACATAAATTTCCTGTGCGGCAGGCGCGAGCGCCACCAACACCTCAGGGAGCATCACGGGGAAATGAGGAGAGGGCGCATTCATCATACCGCCCCCTTTCCACTTTGGAGGCTCGGCAAGGTCAAGCCTTCCTTCACCACATTGGCGCGCGCTTTTTCACGGCGTTTATCAAATTCAGCCGGATTCCAGATTTGGAATTTGCGGCCCAAGCCGACAAAGACCGCCGCCTCATCAAGGCCAGCATAGTCGAGCAGGTTTTGTGCAAGACCGATCCGCCCTTCACTGTCAAAGGGACATTGGAGCGCTTCGGCAAAAATGGCGGTGGCCAAATCATCTTGCTGGTTCGAGAACAAATCAAAATGGTCAAGGCGACTGGAAAGTTCTTCCATGGCCGCAAAATCAAAGCCTTCAAGGCAGGGGTGCGCGGTAGCGCGAAACAGAACAACCCCTTGGAAATTTTGCGCTGCCAAGGCCGCACGAAAGGGAGCTGGCACCGAAACTCGGCCCTTTTTATCCACTTTATTGGCATATGTTGACAGGAACAGGGGCATCAGGATTTTTTCGCGCGCGGTATGGGAATTAACCTTTCTTTAATGGGATACCATGGGAAATCATGGGAGGTCAAACAAAACAAAGGGTTTCCCGCGAAAAATATCTGGAAAAGTCTGTGGATAAGATGTGGAAAGATCGGCAAAAACCTCGTCAATTACCATATTTCATATTTCGGGGATTAAAAAAATGCCAGTTGGTCTATAAGCCGGATTCTGTACGCCTCTTTGCAGACACGCGAGAACCATTCCTCTCCGATATGTGTTACCACATACCTCTAGCAACCTACCCGGGGCACAGCGCGGAAACACGCCATGTGCACCCCCTATTTGGTCTTGCTTCGGATGGGGTTTGCCATACCTGTCTGTTGCCAGACGAGTGGTGCGCTCTTACCGCACCGTTTCACCCTTACCGTCCCTTATCCTAAGACTCGGGACGGCGGTTTGCTTTCTGTTGCACTTTCCGTCAAAACGCCCTTGAAGACGTCCCGCCCGGGCGTTACCCGGCATCCTGTTTCCGTGAAGTCCGGACTTTCCTCACCTGCCCTGCGGCAAGCGCGGTCCTCCGACCAACTGGCGGGGCCACTGTTGCAGGTTTTAACCTGAAAAGTCAAATAGATGCTTGCGCGATCAATGACTGAAGCGCGGCAGCATCCTCGGAATCAAGGCTCTTGCCAGACACTTTATGCGGCAAAAAGTGGCGGCGGAACTCGCGCAAGAGCACGTCCGTATCCTCCGTGTAGGTGTAGCCGTAACGCGCGAGTTTCACAAAAAAATCAGCCCCTGCCACCGGATGCGGCTGGTGGATTTTGGGCATCAATCCAATGCCTTTTTCCGCGAGTTCATGCCACGGGAATTTTTCGCCCGGGTCGATTTTTCGCCCCGGCGCAATGTCGGAGTGGCCTAGAATATTTTGTTGCGGAATTGCCCAGCGCGTTCTTATATCGCGGATCAATTCGATCAACGCCGTGATCTGGGGGGGCAAGAAATTTTCAAAGTCAAACTCGTGGCCCGTATTCCAGATTTCAATGCCGATGGAGAGAGAATTGAGATCGTTCTCGCATTTCCATGCGGATGCTCCGGCATGCCATGCCCGTTTTTCCTCGTCCACAAACTGGTAAACATGTGCCTGCCCATCAATCATATAATGGGGTGCAATGCGACCAATCTCATCGTTGGGACTACTCTCGCAAAAGCGCGCGCGGGCTTCTTCGGCGGTGCGTGTTCCAGTATAATGAAGGATGATATAGGAAGGCGCGGCAACGCCGCGGCGATCATCAAAGTTGAGCGAAGGCGATGGAGTCACGGAAAGAGTCACGCGGGATCACCAGTTTTCCTTGAGCCAAAAATTGACCTTTTGCCACCAGTTTTCCGGCTCGACATTAGCGAGAATTTCAGACGGCATTTCTGCGCCGCGCTCAGTCACGTAATGGAGAAGGCCCGCAGTAGTTGAAAAGGCAGGGCCGCTCACCGCATCGGGGAGACCAGGCATACGGATAGGCCTGCCAAGACGCACCTGCTTTTCAAGATATTTCTGTGCGAGTTCTCGAAGACCCGGAATCTGGCTTGCGCCGCCCGTAAGCACCACACGTTTTCCGGCAATGGCGCCAAGACCGCTGTCATGGAGGCGCGCGCGCACCAGTTCCAATGTTTCCTCCAAACGGGGGGCAACAATACTGACAAGGATCGAGCGCGGGACATGGTTGGGCGCGATATGGTCTTCCTCACCCAAGGGTGGGACATCGATAAGATCCTTATCATCTGTTGCCGTGGCAATCGCACTGCCATAGAGGGTTTTCATGCGCTCAGCAGCCTGCAAGGTGGTGGTGAGGCCGCGCGCAATGTCGTTCGTCACATGGTTGCCGCCTACTGGAATGGAGTCGGTATAAATCAGTTCCTTACCGAAAAAGACGGCAATCGAGGTAGTGCCCCCACCCATATCGACCACGGTGCAGCCCATCTCCATCTCGTCTTCGACAAGGCATGCAAGGCCTGAAGCATACGGAGCAGAGCACAGCGCCGTAATATCAAGATGCGAGCTTTCGATGCACATCGCCATGTTGCGAAGAGGCGCAATTGCGCCCGTGACCACATGCACATCGACATCGAGATGCTGGCCAAACAGCCCGCGTGGGTCTTTGATGCCATCATGCCCGTCAATGCGGTAAGCGGTGGGGATGGTATGGATAAATTCCTGATCGGGAAACGTATTTTGTTCCTGCGCTTTGGCAAGGGCGCGGCGCATATCATTCTCGGTGACGGCAGAGCCCATGATCTGCACACCCATATTCATGAGGGATGACCGCGTGTGGACGGCAGGGACATTCACCACAACTTCGCGCAAAGGATAACCGCGCGTCACATCGGCGGCCATATTTTCGGCAGCGTGAACGGCTTGACGAATAGCATTTTCGGCGGCGTCAATATCGACCACAGCGCCCGACTTGATACCTTGCGAGGCTTGATGCCCAATCCCGATCACATCGATGTTGCCGCTGTCATCGCGAATACGCGCAATAAAGCAGGCAATCTTGCTCGACCCCACATCAAGGGCGGCAATCATAGAACCTCGGGGCTGGAAGGATTTACTCATTGCCTTCCTCTCCCTATATATTTTTTTGCGGGGTATAGGCAGCTTGATATTCTTCGGCGTCGCCAGGGATGGTCTTCACAATAATGCGCGATCCATCCCGCAGATCAATTGATTCCACATGACGATCCATCAGGCCCGCTTCATCCTGCACTTTGGCGAGGCGGCGCAGCGCTGCGCCAAAATCATCTTCGGGGAGCTTGATGGTAACACCGTTCTTAAGATACAGATCCCAGCGGCGTCCGCCGATCCATTTGGCCGACTCGATGCGCGCTTTAAGCTCCGGCTCGGCCTCAACCATACCCACCAGCTCATAAGCCCCTGTGGGAGCCTCTTCACCGACCAGAATCATCAGGTCGCGGAAATGCCCGATGTTATCACGGGTAAGCACCTTGCCGGTTTTATCAATCACCGCAACGGCGCCGCGATGCTGCCAGAGAGCAATGGGCTTGCGCTCGGAAATATGAACATAAAGAACATTGGGGAGATAACGCTCCACGGTTGCTGTTTCAACCCATGGTTCGAGTTCGAGTTGTTCTTTTATTTTTTCAAGATCGGCTTCAAAAATGGACTGGCCTTTTTCCATGCCGATAATCTGGCGCATCTTGGCCTTGTCGAAATTATTGCGGCCTTCGATCATGATGTTTTCAAGACCAAAACCGGAGGTCGCCATGCCCAGATGAAACCGCGAAGAAAGGCGGCGTTCCGATTGATCAACATAGCCACTATTGATCGCGTAGAGAGATGCGCCGCCCACCACCGCGAGGCCCAGCGTAACAAACCCGACCCGTTTGAGCCAAAAGCCAAGCAGCGCTTTGCTGCCCGAGCGGCGGGCAAGAATAGATGTTCGGCGAGTTCCTTTGATGGGCGGCATGTCTTGAAAAAGTATGGAAAATGAAAAGTTGATTTGCACTCTATTTTAATTGGAATGCTCCGTCAATCCAAGCGAATTATATTGGTCATTATCTCGGGATTTTCCAATTCTCTTTTGGCACTCCCCATGGCATACTGTGGTTATGTCCAGACCTGATTCCTCCCTTTCTGTTGCTGTTCTGTGTGGCGGCCCCTCGCTCGAGCGAGGTATTTCCCTCAATTCTGCACGCTCGGTGATTGATCACTTGAGCGATGAGGCAGTGCGTGTGACACCCTTTTATGTTGATCCGTTTCTTAACTTTTACGAACTCTTGCCGGCTCAGATTTATTCGAACACGCCGAGCGATTTCGATTTCAAGCTGGCTCAGACCCATACGCGCCTAAGTGAAGATGCCATCTGCCAGCGCCTTCAGGAATTTGACCTGGTATTTCCGGCCATTCATGGTGCCTTTGGCGAAGACGGTACATTGCAAGAGCTTCTCGAAGATTACGGCATTCCCTATGCTGGCTCGCCGTCTTTATGTTGCCGTAAGATGTTCAACAAAGACCGCGCGGCTTTTCTATTAAAGCAAGCCGGATTTGAAACCTTACCGTCCATTACCCTCCGGCGCGGCAACCCGCATAACCGCGTAATGATTGCGGATTTTTTTGCCGAGAACCAACTGGATCGCGCGATCATCAAGCCATCAGCGGGGGGATCTAGCATTGGCGTGTTCTCTGTCCATACACCGGAGGAAGCGCTTGATAAACTTGAGCGCCATATTTTTGCCGCCAATATTGACAGCAGCGGCCTGCTCGAGCCGTTCTGCCGAGGCCGTGAATTTACGATCATGGTGCTTGAGAATGACAGCAGCGAGCCAGTTGCCCTGATCCCGACCGAGATAGCCATGAGTTATGACGGGAATGCGATTTTCGATTTCCGCCGCAAATACCTGCCCACCAATATGGTGGCGTATCACAGCCCGCCGCGTTTTTCTGATGCGCAGATTACAGACATTCAAGGCAAGGCCGAGGCTATTTTCCGTTTACTGGGGATGCGGGATTTTGCACGTCTTGACGGCTGGCTCATGGATGACGGGCGCATTATATTTTCGGATTTCAATCCCGTGTCGGGGATGGAGCAAAATAGTTTTATGTTCCAGCAAGGGGCGCGGATTGGTTTATCCCACGCCGATATGATCCGCCGCGTGGTGGCCTCGAGCTGCCGACGTTATGGCCTCGCGATGCCCGAACCAAAAGCGGCTCCTGCGCAGATGGCTCCTGTGCGTGTCCTGTTTGGCGGTACGTCCGCCGAGCGTCAGGTGTCCTTGATGAGCGGCACCAATGTCTGGCTTAAACTCCGTAAGAGCGGGCGCTATGATGCGGCCCCCTATTTTATGGATGAGGCGCAGCGCATCTGGAATATCCCTTATATGTTTTGCCTCTTTCATACGGTTGAAGAAATTGCGCTCGCGTGCGCCCATGCGCCGGAGATGATTGCGCGTCTTCAGGTGCTTGCGCCGCAGGTGCGGCAGCGCCTTGGTCTCTCGCCTGAGGTAACCTATACCCAACCGCGTGCGCAAAGCCTTGATGAATTTATTGCCGAAAGCCGCGCGGCGGGGGCCTTTGTGTTTCTGGGCCTCCATGGCGGGATCGGTGAGGACGGTACGCTTCAAGGCCTGCTTGATCAAGCGGGCGTTCTTTACAACGGATCAGGGGCTGCGGCCTCGCGTCTGTGCATGGATAAAAATGAAACCGGCGCGGCGCTGATGGCGGCGCATATTCCATCCGTTATCACCGCGCCCAAACGGCCGGTGCGGATGCCCGATGACTTTAATGCCTTTGGCGCCGATGATTTTCGCACCTTCTGGGAGAGTCTGTGCCGTGACCTTGGCACCACCAGCTTTATTATCAAGCCGCAAAATGACGGATGCTCGGCGGGTGTGATCCGCCTTCGGAGCGTCTCTGATCTGGCAAATTATGTGGCACTCGTTCGGGATCATGCCCCTCATGTGCCCGCCGGAACCTTTGCTGGCCAGAGCGAGATTGTCGAGATGTCACGCTCGGGCGATGGGTGTTACCTGATTGAATCCTTTATCGAGACTGACCGCATCCGCGTCAAAGGCACCGAGCTGATCCATCAGGACACGAGCGGCTGGGTGGAGCTTACCATTGGCGTGCTCGCAACGGCACGCACGGGCGAATATCATGCCCTTAGTCCCAGCATCACGGTGGCCGAAGGCGATATGCTCTCCCTCGAGGAAAAATTCCAAGGCGGCACTGGGATCAATATTACCCCCCCTCCTGCTTCCATTTTGACGACGGCGCAATACACCCACCTGAAAGAGGCCCTCGAACAGGTGGCCCGCGTGTTGGGCATCGATAATTACGCGCGAATTGACCTGTTTTATAACCGCAAAAGCGACCAGATTATTATTATCGAGGCAAATTCTCTGCCCGGATTGACCCCCGCAACGGTTATTTACCATCAGGCTTTGGCGGAGCAGCCCCCCCTATTCCCCGCGGATTTCCTTGATCTCCTGATCCGCATGAAGGCCGGCACAGGGAAACTTGCCCAAAAAGCCGCCTAATTAAGAATCATTCCTATTTGTTATTGACAATCATTCTCATCTTGCTATGGTGCTGCCATTGCGCCCCATGCCGCCTTTGCCGGTTGGCAAAAGATGATGATAAATATGATGAAAGAAACAAGTATGCCCACTGCGTCCGCTTCGCCCCTCAGTAAGATTTATTCCCGCCTTATTTATCGGCCTTTACCTCAAGATATTTTGTCCCATTCAAGCGCCGCAAAACCTTTATATCTGATAACTGGCGCATCCCTTACGCTTTATGATCCCCAAAAACATGGAGATGAGCCAACCCACGCCACACTTCATGGTGGCGGCGAGCGTAGAAACCAAACATACCTGATGAATAATGGCGCCGCGACAGCCTTGGAGCTTATTAAAGGCGGTGAAAATGTGCTCTTACACAGCCGCGACTCTCTAGCTCTGAGAAAAGCCCTTGGAGAAGTTGCCAACTCACGCAACTTGTCCATCGTAGGCGGAGATATATCCGTTGATCAGGATGCCGCGCGCCTTATAACCTCCATCACTGATTTCGCAGGCAACCGTTCTGTCAGTGAGGTCAGGATGATGGCTTATCAGTCATTCGCCCAAAGTTCTGGGCAACCTTTCAAGACCATGATCAATGAAGAATCTTGCGAGGCAGAGAGAGCCTCCTCTCGCCGGATCCGTTTTGTTTACAACATGGCGGCTATAGGTTATTGGCTCCTTGAGGAGCAGAATCAGTCGGCACTGAGGGTCGTTAGCCTTTCCGCCCTCGCCGCTCACCGCCCTTCATTTGGACTTATGGCGGATACATCGGACAAAGTAATGAACGAAGCATGCTGGAGAACCTTTCACTTAGAAGCCAATCATCTCACTGGGAAACCTATCAATGTTGTCCAGATTAATCCCGGAATTACTACAGCTTGTGACGTCTATCGTGGTGAGAATATGCGGTCATTTCTTCTTGAGGAGGCGGAGGCTGACGGTTTTCCGATGGATAGAGGAATTGCCTCCATTCCGCAACTTTCAGCGCATGATATTGCGGAAGTGGCTTCACGCATGATCAGGGGAGATGTAGGAGACGACCCCAATCATAAGCTTCCAGAGCGCATTAAAATGGCCTTGTACGGGGGCTATTCTCCTGATCAACTGAAGAGCATATTTAAACATCACGTTCAGTGTAATGAGGATGGAACTATTGAGTTTGGTATGGCACGTAAAGGGCCGGATCACTTGTACGCAGCCTACACCACCTACGGAAAACTCCCCATCATCTCCGGTAACGGGTACCAGCGAATTTCACTGACACCCCAAGGTCAAACTTTTTAAACCAATAACCGTAAAAGGCTACAAAATGACTCAAAATAATGCACCACAAGCCGTGCTGACCGAAAGATGGGACTCCCTTGAAGGAGAACAAGCGATGGAAAGTGGTCACCTTCCCGCGTGGAGAGCCATGATAAAACAAATGACCGAAAGTAACATCCGGTCTGCAAAAGTTTTGGACTTCGGGTGTAACCGCGGCGGATTTCTTAGAAAACTATACGCGGAGAAGCCTTTCGCTGAAGGTGTTGGTATTGACATTGCAACAGAAGCCCTCAACGATGCACGCCTTCTCAAAAAAGATTTGCCGTTGCACTTCGGAACCATGGACGATCTGCAAGAGATGGGCAATAGTTTTGATTTCGTGTTTTCTCATGAGGTTATATATCTGCTTCCAGATCTAGCTTCCCATGCCAAAGACATACACTCTTGGCTCAAGTCGGGTGGCGTTTACTACCTTGCCATCGGAGAATACACAGAAAACCCCTTATGGCCCAGATGGGATAGCATCATACGTAAGTTTTCACCCGTAAAACCACAAACATATAGTTTGCAGCATATCGCGAAGACTTTTCAGGCAGAAGGGTTCACCGTAAGTGTTTCAAAACTGAATTGTGAAGGCTTTTTTGAATACGATGTTAATGACGATAAATATCTCCAGTCCCCTATGGAACTGGTCGAATTTATGACACGGTATATGATGTATTTCCGTTTTCAGAAGCCGTAGAGTGTATTCCCGCTCCCCCGCGGGGATTTTTCTTTGCAATCCCATAATTGTTATGGTAATATCTTGCGCAATTAAACTCTTGAACTGAGGATGTGTGTGATGACGAGGATGAATCAAAGCCTGAAACTAGTTTTTGCCTTGAGCGAAGCGCTGACTCATACCGCGCCTCAGGACATTGAAATTCATTTCCGCGCGGATGAAAATGAAGCACTTCAACCTTCTCACCTCACACATAACGGCATGCAACTCGGTAAAGATTTTTCTTTTTACGCGCATTACCCTCGCGCGATTATCTCCACTAAATTGATTGACGATATTGTTCTGCCGCTCAAGGACGTTCAGCCGAATGCCTATCATGCAGGCATGGATGCCATCCGCACCAATACGCCTGAATTTGCAAATGTTCCCGCCGCTGTTTTCGAAAATTCGGTGCTGCGCGCCCTTAAAGCGGCATAAGTCTTTTACTCGGGAAAACATATATCAAGCAGATTCTGGAAGTCCTCGGGCATGGGGACTTCAAAATCCATTTCTTCATCCGTTTTGGGGTGAATAAATGAGATCGCCGCCGCATGGAGAGCTTGGCGCGGAAAACTCTGAATGTGCGCAATAGCATCATCTTCAAATCCGGCTTTGCGTAATTTCGAGAGCAGCGCATTGGGCTGCGGCCCGTAGAGCGGATCACCAATGAGCGGATGCTTGATCGATTCCATATGGACGCGGATTTGGTGGGTGCGGCCTGTCTCCAAGCGACATTCAACCAATGAGAGGGCTTCGCCGCGTGTCTCATGCACCAGATAGTTGGTGGCGGCTTCCCTCCCCGTGCGCGGCAGAACAGCCATTTTGAGGCGATGCGATGGATGGCGGCCAATCAAGGTTTCCACACGTCCCTTCACGGGCGTGGGGACGCCCATCACCAGCGCAAAATAGATGCGCGTGAGGGTGCGGTCTTGGAGTTGGTCAGCGAGCGCGCGATGCGCCTTATCATTTTTGGCAACCATCATCAGGCCTGATGTATCCTTATCAAGACGATGGACAATACCAGGGCGGCGCACGCCGCCGATCCCTGAAAGCGTATCACCGCAATGATATAAAAGAGCATTGACCAACGTACCGCTTGCATGCCCTGCTGCGGGATGCACCACCATGCCCGCGGGCTTGTTGAGCACCAGAACATCATCATCCTCGAACAGGACATCAAGGGGAATATTTTCAGGCTGCGGGTCGGCGTCTTCAAGAGGCGGTAGCGTGATTTTAATAATATCGCCCGCGGCAACACGGCGCGAGGGCGTTGTACAGGGAGCCTCCCCCAACATACATTCGCCACTATCAATTAGGTTTTGGAGGCGCGTGCGCGAAAACCCCTGCGCAAGCTGCACCAGAGCCTTATCAAGACGCGCCTCATCCAGCTCAGGCGGGATGATAAAATGCAACGACTCGGGTGCGTCATCCTCATCGGCGCTCACGGGCGGCTCCTGCGGTATGTGTGTCATGGAAGCGTGTCCAGTTCCTGTGGTTTTACGGATTTGCACTCATACGCGCTTGGCGGGGTCTCTGCAAGTCCCATCACCCACAAATCGAACGCCGCGTATTTCTGGTCGTCCTCAACATTATTGTCGGTAAAGCCTGTCTCGGTCATCCCGAGGATGGTGCGTTTATCGTTCTGGTTGATCAGGCGCAGCGGCAAGGTGTGTGTTCCTTCGACAAAGGATTCATCGGCAACAACTAAACCCGGAGGCGAGAGTGTTACAACGCGGGCATGATCGCGGCCCCCGTCACGGCTGACCTGCCCTGCAAGAAGCACACTCACGCGGCCATCGGATAATTCAATGACATCACGCGCGCCGTATATATATTTTCCGGTCAGATATTTTTGCCAGACCAGATTGCCCTCGCGGTCAATCTTGGCAACCCATGCTGCTTTATCTTGTCCATCACTCGGGATCGCATCACCTACGGCAATGATGTGTCCGTCTTTGGTCTGAATAGCACTGCGGAAGGTTGAATCCATCCCCCGTGCATAAGGGCGCTGGAACATAATGTCCCCGCTCTTCGAGAGTTTCATGATCCATCCAGCTTCGCGCCCGTCTTCGGTTTTGATGCGGCCGATCACCAGCAATGTATCATCGGGCAGGCGCCCTACCCATTCCGGCTGGGAGGGGATACCCGGCAGATATTCTTTGCGCGATATAATACGCCCGCTTTTATCCAGCCACATGATAACGGTGTAGTAATCCTCTGGATGGTTGGGCGCGGCGGCACGCGCGACCACCACCAAGGTCTCGCCGCCCCGCAATGTGGTCATGGCCACAGGGGTGAGCGTGGTGCGGTCAGGGATATTATATTCTTCCTTGAGTTCACCGGCGCCGTTGAGGTTGATTAACGCCATGTCATTATTGTCATCTTTCTCGGCCAGAATAATCACACGATCTTTGACCAAAACAGCGTCACGCACATGGCGCAGATTTTTGACGGGCACCCAAACCTCGGCGACAACCTTGCCATCACGGTTGGTACGCATCATGCGGATCAGAGGTTTTCCGATTTTTTTCTGGTCATTGAGGATACGGGCTTCGCCAATGGCAATTTGCCCCCCATCACGTACCGCGAGAAGCGCTCGGGCAATATCCTCGCCATCGAGGCCTGATACTTTTTTCCACAAGGCCGCTTGATCAAAATCCGGCAGGCGCAGCGGGATTATTTCCTCGCGCGTCACAAGGCACGGGTCGATCTTGCGAATCACTTTTTGGCCATCCGGCCCCCGCTCCATAGACAGCTCTTGCGCATAGGAAGGGGTTTCCACGGCAGAATGCGCCAAAATCATAAAAAGAGCTGTGTATAGGCTCAGGAAAGGTCTTGTCATATCATAGCCCCGTTTTCTACACTCCAAGCATAGCGGAAGTTGGTGCGTCTGGAAATCCCAACTTCACAGCCCCATAAGGCAGGAACCGATATACATGAAAATTCTTATCATCAGCGATGCATGGCTGCCTCAGGTCAACGGGGTGGTGCGCACTTACCAGCATCTGATGCCGGAACTTGAGGCACTCGGCCATGACGTCACGGTCATCGGCCCGCATGATTTCCCTTATCATTTTCCCCTGCCCTTTTACCGCGAGATTGATGTGGCGGTTTTTACAAAGCAACTGATGCGGCGCAAAATTTCTGCCTACGGGCCGGATCTTGTGCATATCGCTACTGAAGGGCCACTCGGCAAATCGGCGCGGCAATTTTGTATGGCGCGGGGGCAACCTTTCACCACCTGTTACCACACACATTTTCCCGACTATGTCGCCAAGCGGATGAAAGGCCCCCTGCGGCCCTTTGCCAAGCCGGCGCGCGCCATGACGTACAATCACCTGCGCAAGTTCCATGCGCCCTCGCGGGGGTTGTTTGTCGCCACCCCTACCTTGCAATCGCATTTGCAGGAAAAAGGATTTTCGGCGCCCTTTTACCCCATGACACGCGGGATTGATGCACGGATTTTTCATGAGGGCGAGAAGACCTTGTTTGAGGATTTGAAAAAGCCTGTGGCCTTGTTTGTCGGGCGCGTAGCAACCGAGAAAAATATCGAAGCATTTCTGGATACCCCATGGGAGGGAACAAAGGTCGTGGTTGGGTCAGGGCCCGACCTTGAGGAACTGCGCGCGGCCTATCCCGATACTGTTTTCATGGGCCGCAAAGAAGGCAGGGAACTTGCCGATTGTTACCGCTCGGCAGATGTCTTTGTTTTTCCCTCGCGCACCGATACGTTCGGCATGGTGATTGTCGAGGCGCTCTCATGCGGGTTGCCTGTGGCCGGATACCCTGTGCAAGGCCCGATTGATATTATTACCGCCCCGATGCTTGGCGCGGTCCATGATTCGCTTGAAACAGCGATGCGCACAGCGCTTGCCTCCTCCGGCACACGGGAGGAGCGCGCCGCTTACGCGCGGAATACCTATTCCTGGCAGGAAGCCGCCAATCAATTTTTAGCTGTCTGTGACAGTACTTGGCAGAAGTGAGGAAAAAGTTTTATGATAAGCAGAGCACCACGTTTTAACAGAAAGTCCGCCTTTATGTCCCATATTCTTCTGGCTGAAGATGATGATTCGATGCGCCAGTTTCTGACACTGGCCCTCGAAAAAGCCGGACATAAAGTCACGCCCTGCGCCGACGGGTTTGCGGCCTATAAAGCCGCCGAAGATTTGGGACATTCGGTTGACCTTTTGCTCGCCGATATTGTGATGCCCGGCATGGATGGGATCGAGCTGTCCCAGCGCGTGAGCACGCTGTATCCGGCGATCAAAATCCTTTTTATCACCGGTTTTTCGGCGGTGGCGATGAGCGATAAAGCCCCCTCCAATGCGCCTGCGCGCGTGCTGTCCAAGCCGTTTCACCTCAATGATCTGGTCGCCCAGATCGAGGAAATTCTGGCGCAAAAGGCTGCGGATTCGCCAGATTCAGGGGCTTCCCAGCCGCCCCAAGCGTGAGGCAATAAGTAGGGCTTGCAATTTGAGGCTTTTCCCGCTAGAAAATCGACCATTCCTTGGCAAACAGTGTTTATGCGTGACTAGGAAGATAAGGCGATGTGTATAAATATACATGAGCTAAAATCTGACGCAGATCACGCAAAAACAATGGACGCCAAAATGCGCAATTAGCTCAGCGGTAGAGCACTATGTTGACATCGTAGGGGTCACAGGTTCAATCCCTGTATTGCGCACCATTTTTTAAACTGTGGCCTTTTTTCTCTTAATTAAGCCGCAGGAGTTTTCCCTTCCCCCAGACACTCTTCCAGATCATGGAAAAGTTCGTGAGGGATGAGTGCGACTTTTGGCGGCTGCTCGCTGCCATGGTGATGGTCGAATGTCGGATCGAATATCATTTTTGCATCCTGCAAACGCGCCAACAAATCCGCTTTACATGGTCCCGTACATAACCTTGTGTGATTTACTTCCTGACAGAGCAGAGCTTCGTGATAATTGGCCGCAACCTGCTGCCGGAGAGAGGCGGCAGATACAGGGTCGGAGCAAACCCGCGTTGTGTGAACCGGTTTGTGGTCATCATCAATTCCCACAATGAAAAAAACTTGGCGTGACATTTTCTGTTTCCTCTCGCTACGCAAACTTTTTACGAATTTCAAGACATCTTCAAAAAGCGGAAGCGGGACAAAGGCCGTTTTGACAGGACGCGCTGTTTCCAGATTTTCGCAGGCGCAAGGGTCGTAATCTACTTCCACCGCCTCCAGCTTCTTTAGCAACTCCTTATATTCGGACAATTTCCACCTCACTTTTGGATATACCCTTAATATACTATTTTGTGGGTATAAAAGCAACAAATGTAGTCTTAATAACTAAGGCCAAATCACTTATTTATCAATATAATCACCCTGATGAGAGAACTCGATTTGATTGCCCACAATGTGCGCAAATACCGGAAACTGGCCAAAATGACCCAAGAGGATTTATCTGAAAAGACGGGTCTTGACCGCAAATTCCTGTCTGAAGTTGAAAATGCCAAGAAAAATCTGACGGTGGGGTCACTCGCCAAAATTACCGCGGCCCTTCATATCAAGGTCAGGGATTTGTTTTCTGAAGAGATATAAATGACCACACGTTACAAACTCATCGTCAATGTTCCCCTCACCCATGCTGACGCGGTACGCGCAGCCTTGGGGGATGCGGGAGCCGGAGAGGTGGGCAACTATTCCCATTGCTCTTTTTCTGTGCGCGGGACAGGGCGTTTTATGCCGAATGATCAGGCCCGCCCCTATATCGGCCACGCAGGGCAAATGGAAGCCACAGACGAAGAGCAAATTCAAGTTGATGTGCGCGCCGACCGCCTCAAAGCTGTGCTTGCCGCCCTACGTGCCGCGCACCCTTATGAGGAAATCGGCTATGACCTTTACGAAAAAACCGATATATCCGCCTTTTTATAGGGTAAAAAGCCGATAGACCTGTGGCTGATAACGGGTTATAATTTGGCCTGTTTGATTTCAGCTTTCAGGATGCCCCATGACCGCGCCCGTACCCCCGACGACTCATTTTTACAGTAATTTCCGTAAGAAATTTCTCCTGCCGCTTGCCTATTGCGGCATTGTCGCCTTGGCCATCTGGAGCGGGGACAGCATGATTTCCCATTTCAAAACCGACAGCTCTTACGCTGTGATTGCGCCAGCCGCGGGCGAAAGCGCCGAGGCCGTGCCGGAAGGCGCTATGACCGCCGCAGGGCCTGTTATCGCGCCGGTTGATGCCTCAGTTCTGACCGATGCACCAACGGTCCTTGAACTGCCCCAAACCGATGCGCCCGAGGAAGCCCCCTTGCGCATCTCGTTCGACAAGCCTGAAATCGTGACGCTCAAAGGTGACGCCGTGAATGTGATCGTGGGCAGCGAAGAAACTCTCCGCGCTGTTCCCGATACCAACAGTACCATTATTCTCATTCCCAAGAAACCCGGCGCGACTTATTTCAAAGCAATTGATGCCAATGGCCGTGTCTTGATGCAGCGTCATGTGATTGTGGGAGCCTCTAAACCACAATATCTCCGTATCCGCCGTTCCTGCGCCAATGGTGAGGAAGGCTGCAAACAATACAGCGTTTATTACTGCCCTGATATGTGTCACGAAGTGAACGTCATACAGGATGAAAAGGCGGCGGCAGCAAGCGAAGCCCCCAAAGATGTTGCCTCGGGCACGCCTCCTGCCGACGCTCAAAATGGTAATGTCAACGAACCTGTTACCGACCCCGCCACCCCAGAAAATACGGCCCAATAATATGCTTTCTCTTTTTTCGCCCTCCTCTTCCCTCTCTGTTTCAAAAATGGCGTTGCTGCTCGCTACGTGCAGTGTGCTCTCGGCCTGCGGCACCACCACTCCTCCGGTCATCGGGCCGGATGGAACACCGATCAAAGCCGCGCAGACCTCGACCACCGATCAGGTTCTTTATGGCGAAGTGCATGACAGTTTGAGCAGTATCGAGGGCCAGTATAAGAGCGATTCCGATGATCCGGTTGTAGCGGTTCGTTATGCCAAGGCACTGCGCGAGTCAGGTGATTTGAAGGGCGCGAAATCTGTTTTACTGCCGCTCGCCAAAAACGATAAGGTTGGCACCTTTGCCAATATGGAACTTTCGGCGGTTTATCTGTCGGAAGGAAAATTCGACAGCTCGGAAGATGCCGCGCGCCGCGCGATCAAGTTTGATAATCTGAATTACCGTGCATGGCGCAACCTTGGGAACGCCCTTGATGCGCAGGAAAAATATAAGGAAGGCGAAAGCGCATTCCGCCGCTCACTCGAGCTGTGGGGAACGGAAGATAAAGTTCCGGTCATGAATAACCTTGCCCTCAATCTTGCCGCACAAGGTTATACAGACCGCGCTTTGACCATGCTCTATGACGCGCAAAAAATTGATCCGAGCCGCGTAGAGATCGAACGCAATATCCGCATCATCCGCACACTCAATGAACCGATTGCGTTTAATGGCGAGAAAAAGCCGTTCCCGAAAACGAAAGTTCCTGACTAAATAATTTGCGCCCCGTTGGTCAGCTTAGTTGGCCGCCTCCATGCGGGCCACTACGGCCTCCACATAGGACCGATAATGATGTAAGGCCACCGCACGCAAGCGGCGCCGCTCTGCCTGACCGATACGCAAGCCGTTATTGTCATCCCACCGCGCAAGGATACAATCATAGATCCACTTCACGTGGCCCTGCGCCGCATCTTCGATTGATGCCTTAATATCACTCTCGGAAAACCCTGGGTCAGACAGCACCCCGAATTCACCGTTCCTGTCATTCCTATTACTCACACTCACCTTATCCTCCTTGCCTTCCGGCTGTTTGCCCCCATTGCGAAAAACGTACTTATCCTGCGCCCCTGAGGCTCTCCAGAGCATGTCTGAGCACCGTCACCCGTTGCAACACAAGTGACACACATGGAAAGGCCTTTTTCAGCCCACCCATTTTTCCTCTACGACAACGCTCTGGAGATATCCCCCCCATGGGAACTGCTCCACCTTCCCTCCAGATATCCCCGCGGCTACTTACGCGTAACCGCAGGGTTTCTTCTGGGGAGAAAGAAACTTTCAAAAATTTCACCCTCTGCCGCTTGTCCAAGCGAACAGAAAATTTACTCAATTCATTTGTTATTTCTGAGGAAAGCCCAAACTGTTCGTGCCTTCATGGTTATTCCAGCAAGAGGAAGCTATTAATTTGCTGTCACCCTGCTATATTATATTAACCCACCCTCAAATTGCATTTTTAATGCAATATAATTGATTTTTATATCAATTTAATGAGTTCTGTCAATGCAAATTTAATATTTTATTTGACTTTTTTACTCTTTAGTTGTAACCGTGTAATTCACAAAATTAAACATAATAAATTCTCAATTTGCGAAACAAAATGGTATATCAGGGCATTCAAATTCATCAAATCAGGGCAGCGAGAAGCCTTCTCGACTGGACACAAGATGACTTGGCTACGCGCACTGGCCTCTCCAAATTCTCAATTGCGAATTTGGAAGGCTCAAAAACCGCCCCCCAGAGAAGCACAACCGAGAAAGTGATTAGTGCTCTTGAGCTCGCAGGTATAGAGTTCATCGAAGATGGTGTGCGCCTAAAAAGGAATACGGTGACAATTATTGACGGAGATAACTGGTACCTAAGACTTCTCGATGACGTGCATCACTCGCTTCTGGATCAGGACAATCCGGAATTAATTCTGGAATTTGCAGATGAAAGTCAATCACCAATTGAAGTCGTAGAAAAAGTAAAGGCTATGAGAGCCGATGGCATAAAAATGAGACTTATGATCTGTGAGGCCGATACCCATATTATGGGGCCACTTACAGAATACAGGTACATCCCGAAAAATAAATTCAGAAACTATGTAACCTTAATTTATGCTGACAAACTTGCGGTGACTACCGAAAATCAAACTCGGGCTCTTGTTATCAAGGATGAACTTTTAGCGGAAACAAGAAGAAATATGTACAACATTCTATGGGACCTGCTTAAACAACCCGAGAGAACAACCTCAGAAGTAAGATACGTATGAAAGCGTCTTGCGAATATAAAGTGAAGATTTTAAAAAATTCCTCTCGAGGATGCACATCATCTTGTGCTCACATAGGAATAAGCCTGAACAACGCAAAGCATGTTGGGAGAAAGCTTAATGAATTATTGTCGTGGGCATCACAAACATACAAACAAGTCCAATTGGACATTTACGATGATATCCACGCTTACAATATTCAATTGGAGAAGAATTTGGATAATACTGAAGCTCTAAGCCGAGCACGAAAAATGGGTGATCAATGGGTAGAAAAAAATTACCCCGTTTTGTCACAATTCCCTCATATACAGCATTATAGATTTTCTGATTTATCCGACTCTCTTCCACTTGAAGGGCGCATTCAACACCTGCAAGACCTCTATACTGAAAACACTGTTTTCAGCAATTTGATAAACAAAGATATTTATAGTTATATTACGCGATTAGAAACTCGCGGGTCAAAAATTTTACAAGAAAAGCGAAATCACATCTTAAATCTGTCCCGGAAATATATTCTCGATGAACTGGCATTAATGTCCCTTCTCAATGAAACGAAGGATTTTGTTGAAATCTATGCGGGGGAATTTCTTGGTATATTAACAGCCCCTCAAAGACTGGGAATAAAGGGCCTTCCGGAAGGTCTAAAGAACTATCACATCATAGAAGTTGACTTCATCCGCAGAACAAAGGAAAGCGAACTTAAGGATGTAGTCTAGCAACAATCTCAACGTGAAGAGCCCTGCCAATGAACGTTACTAGATTACAATTTCCTACCCAAACAGGTTCTTACGCAATCAAGGTCAAAGAGGGCGATAAGTGGCATGATTACGACACCATCCGTTTAGAAATCAGCGTTGGTCAAAATTACCATGAAGGTGATAAATTCTTATGCACTGTCAGTTGGGCAAAATCACGTTTTAAAACACCGTTGTTCTGTGCAATGACACACTTCAGAGATACAATCTCGCCCTTCATAATTTCGGCTCGCCTAACAACTATCTTGAACAAACCAATGTCATGGGCACCGAGTGGATTGAGCGCAACAGCGAGGCTCTTACGGGTGTAACAGTCGCACGGTGGGACGACTGGAGAAACTTGCCGCGTTTTGAAAGCGCCACAGAAGAGGCTCGCAACTTATATCGCAACAACACCCAATTTAACGCTGCCGTCAATGCGTCAATCATGAGTGTGTTCACGCGCAGACTCGCCAAAGGTCTTGTCTCTGCCGAGCAACTGGAATCATTCAAATCCCTGTCCCTTGATTATTTGATGGAAGAAACAGCAGGACTTGCCATCGCCTACGAAACATTCCCCGGCATATCGGCCTATCCGGGTACATTCCTTGAGATGTGGAGGATGTTCGTGAGCAAACCTCTCGAAGGTGAGTTTAAAGGGTTATCCAATGCGCACTGCATCCGCGTTGATTTTGACAGGAAAAACCCTTCCCAACATTCATCACATCAGGAAACCGCTACAACCTGCAAAGCTCTATAACTTTTCACTCTTGTAATTTTTAAATCACCCATGAAACGTCCAAGCTAGCATTACTGAGTGGTACACTCAGTTCATGATGCGGGCGGGATTCTGATCTGCGAAAAACGCATAACTTATAAAAATAATAACTAATATTTAAGTAAAACATAATTTCGATACGCACCGCATTGAATCTTTGCAAAGTTCCCCCAAAAGGCGTATATTCCTTAGGAATTCATTAATATTTTTGGGGGTTTATCATGTCTCTCTCATCCACTTTACGCCGTGCCGCCGCACCCGCCGCGCTCGCATTTATGACTGCGTTTGCTGCTGCCAATGATGCCCATGCTGATGTTGCCTTTGGGTGTCGCAAGCCAGATGCTGTCCCCGCCCTTCAACAACAAGTTCTTAAAGACGAGGGAATGGTTCCGGTCGCATCGCGTTTTACTGCTCTTAGTGAAACTGAATTTGTTCAAGAAACGATTATGATGAACCCTCAGACACGCAAAGGGTTGGAATGGACAAAGTTAAAAGATGGCACTGTCTGCACCATGGCTCGTTATTCTGAAATGGAAATATATGATAACAAAAAATTTGATGGGCGAGCTCTCATGGTTATATCAGGAAAAGCCCCGGCAGAAGTGACCGTGAATTCGCAACTGGCCAATGCTAGTATGAAAGATGGTGAGAACCCTATGATGAAGGCTACTGTCTATGCCCCAACTAATGCTTCAAATGGCCAGCCTACACGTTATGTGGAATATATGCTGGGCAATCCAAAAACAACTAGGGGATCTTTGCTGGCTGTAGATTTTGAGGGAAAAATCATCCCCCACTTTGGTAAAGTGTTTCCTACACCGCAAGAAAAACCTGTTAAATACGGAGCCATTTATACCCCCGTTGGTGAAGACCTTCTTAAAGGAGGACGACTTGCAAATGCAGGCTCATCAACTACTTTGGCTTTGAACAACAATAAGTAGTTAATAATCACATGAAAGCTGCGGCGGCGGCTTCAACTTTTGCTGTTGTTATGGTTGGGGTAGGTTTGCTTTTTTCTACAGCTGGAGCGGAGGTTGGCTCACTACCAACAGAGGTTAGCAAGGCAACCTTGTCAAATTCCTCCCTAACATGCGGAGCAGTCGTAAAAGTATTGTACGCTTCGGAAGCAGAACCCCCATTAGCTTTCACTTCTCTGAGAGGATCTCTAGAATCCTTATAAGCATTTTCTATGAATGAATTGGTCGTTGAAACTGAGGAGTTGCTTTTCAATTCATTAAGACGTTTCTCATCTTCATCAGTTAGAATTTTTCCTTCGCGTTGGGATCTTGCTAATCTAGAATATTCAGATGTGGCCTCGGCAATATTCTGCCGTACATTTTCTCTCTCAAAATTCTGACTCTTCTCAGCTTCCATTTTCTCTTTTTGTTTTTTGTCCGCCAAGATAACATCTTTATCTTTGTTGAGAGCATCCAACCGCACCTGCTCTTGGGGTGTCAATGGAGGTTTTCCATCACGCTGCCGCTTCAGAAGCTCATCGCGCTCTTTTTTCTTCGCGATAATCTCGTCAGCTTCTTTGTCAGATTTGCCATCCTTAATTAATTCCTGGCGAACCTTTTCCTGATTTTCTTTTTTCGAAAACCAATCAATACGCTCCATAATTTCTTTACCACTCAGCCGCTCGCCACCATAATCATGGAAATCCTGATCCCATTTTTTCTGGTGGGCCGCCATGCGTTCGTTCATGTCCTCGTGGGCTTCGCGCGCGGCATCCAGCAACTTACGCTCGCGCGCAGCGCGCCCTTTGGGACTCTTGGGATCAGGACTTTCTTCCAGTTCCTCCTCCGACATAAAGGCTTCGGCCATCACCGCCTGCGCTTCTTCGATTGTTCCGATATTGATCCCCGAACTATTGACACCGCTCGCCAGATAATCCGGCAGACGCGCCATAATCTCGTCATCGCTCATCTCGGTAAATGTCTTGATACGACCATCCTCGGCCGTGGGCGGGATTGATGCGGGAGAACCCGCAACAAAATCTTCCAGAAGGACGCGCGCATCGGATGCAGCGAGATTCATCCGCTCATCTGGATGTCCAAGATTATGGGTGACAACGCTCTCAAGATTTTCGAAAGCAGAGCGCACCATATCGGGTGCTTGCTGCTCCGCCGCATGATCTGCGGTGGGCGCGCCCTGTTCACTGGCGGATTCCGCCATTGCAGCGGTATCGTCATACGTATCTAACATTCTCAATTCCCCCAAAAGAACCAAAACCGACCGGCTTTGAACTTAAGATCGGGATTCTCTCCCGATGTAGCCATAATATATCTTGGGGGTTAATATATAGTTATGGATAATATTGGATTTGATTAAAATTTTATGGGCCAGCCCCTGTGCGGGGAAGCCCTGATAAATCAATGATTTTACGAACTTGGAAAGGCCCATTCGGGGGTTAGAATGGCAGACAACCTTTCCTTACACTTCCAGTGTATCAAGTATTTTGACATAATGCAAACTGGAGAGATTCTCGCAATTGTGGGATCCCCTTCTTTGCCGTTACTGCATGCCGCTGGGGCCTTTGATGAAATTAACGCCCCCTGTCAGGATGGACACATCGAAGTCGCTCAGGTCATCAAGTGTCCCTGATGTCCCTTTGGCGAGATCGGGATTGCGCATTTCCATGTAGCGAAAAACTTGCTCTTCGGTAAGGCCGGATTGCGCGGCGGTACGCCGTAGGTCATCTGCCATATTGTGCGTTTGCTTGCGGACGCTGGTAATAAAAGCGGCGGTCACGTCAACAGGCACATCGCTGGTTTTAGCCCGCTCTTCAATGGAAACGCGCGTCAATCTCAACATCATCGGATCCATCAAATTGCCAAAATCTTCGTAAATGGCATTGAGCGCCTGCGCCTGATCCACGCGTTTAAACTCGTCCCGCGTCACGCCTAAAAAAGTGAGCACCCCATCCGATTGCGGATCAATATCGATCTCGCCGATACGGGCATGGAAGGCCAGATAATAACTGGCATCCGGCGTGTGTTCGGTCTCAACCATTTTCTGCCACGCATTTTTGGCAGCGAATGGAATGATTTTGGAGCCTGCCGCGTACAATTCATCAAGTGTGGGGGCATCATGCCCCAAGGCGGCCGCCAGGGCGTCATTTTGCTCGGGGGTGGGCGGGGTGCGGTAATAAGCCCCTTCCGTATCAAATCCGGCGCTTCTTACAATATGGAGGACATCACACAGATCGTAATCGAAATAATCACTGGGTTCGACGGGGGTTGCGGTTCCCGCATCAATTTTTGCGGCCAGATCAACCATATTTTGCGCAATCTCGCGGGCTGCCGCCAATTTTTCATCGGTTGTTAACGTCATCACACATATCCTCTTTTTGTTATTATGGCAATAATATAGGGGTATATATGATTTTCTGCAAGCTTTTTGTGAGAGGGTCTAGAGTCCGGCGTCTTTGGCAGCCAGAAAGGCAGGCACCAGAATGACGATAAACAAGGCGGGCAGGAAGAAAAGGATCATCGGGACAGTGAGTTTAGGTGGGAGCGAGGCTGCTTTTTGTTCGGCGGCGGCCATCCGCGCTTCGCGCAGTTCATCGGCAATCACGCGCATGGCGTTTGATACCGATGTCCCGTATTGCTCGGCCTGAATGAGAGCGGTAGCGAAAGAGCGGGCAGCGCCGCTTCCGACACGTTTGGCAAATTCCTGCAGCGCGCCGCGGCGGTCGTTGAGCATTCCCATTTCGGCGCTGAGGATGCCCAGTTCTTCGGCCAAAGTGGGCGCATGTTCCGAGATTTCATCAGCGATCCGGTCAATAGTCTGTTCGAGACCGATCCCGCCTTGCACACAAATGAGCATCATGTCGAGCGCATCGGGGAAGGTCAGGCCGATTTCTTGCTGGCGTTTGATAATATGGTTTTTAATCAAAAGGCGCGGGAGAAAGAATCCGGCGCCAGCCATTCCCACCAGCACCATAAATACAACACCACGCGAGATTTCACGTTCACTCGAGGCCAACACAATCCACGCAATGGTGACCAAAAGAAAAGGGATCAGTGTTCGCGCGACCAAGTAATAAATGGGCGCTTTAGGATTGCGAATACCGGCTTGGAGCATAGTTACACGGGCTTTTTCGCCCATGCTGCCGAAGAGTTGCTGGACTTTATAGAAGAAGACAAGGGATTCTTTAGCCGATACTTGCTTATCACCCCCTCCCCCTTTTTTGAGCGATGCTTCACGCGTCTGGATGAACAGGTCTTTGCGCTTTTTCTCGATGACGTTTTGATAGCGTTCTTTCTTTTCGGTACGGTTAAGGAGCGGCAGGGCGACAGAAACAAAGGTAGCCATTGCCACGAAAGATGCAACGCCGATGATGATCATCTGGTCAATTTCTTCGGAGAAGACAGCCATGATTTCCCCCTAAATCCTAAAGTTAATCATCTGGCGCATAATGAGCGATCCAGCGCACATCATCCCGATGGCACCACCCAGCCAAAATTTACCCCTGAGTGTGTTGAACAAAGGGTCCATATAATCGGGGTTAATCAGGGTCAATCCAATAGCGACGATGACTGGCAATGACCCGATGATCATTGCCGATGCTTTTGCTTCGGATGAAAGAGCTTGTACCTTGCGCTTCAAGCGAAACCGTGCGCGGATAACCTTGGCAAGGTTGGTGAGGATTTCGGATAGGCTTGATCCGGTCTGCTGCTGGATAGCAATACCGGTGGCAAACATCTGCATCTCGGTGATCGGCATACGCTGCGCTGCGTGGAGGCACGCCTCGGCCATTGAGACACCGATTTTCTGCTCGTCATATACCTTGGACATTTCTTCACCCACTGGCCCTACGAATTCACGCGAAACCATCGAAATTGCCTCGCCCACCGGCATACCGGCCTTAAGGAGGCGTACCATCGATTCAAGTGCATCAGGAAATTCTTCGAGAAATTTTTTCTGGCGGTGCGCCGCAATTTTTTTGAGGATCAGACGCGGCAGACCAAGGCCCGCAATCACTCCCACAAAGCCTACGATCGGAACAGGCTGGCCTATCAATTTAGTAATCAGGACAAAAATAATCGCAAGGGCCACCGACCCTATCCAGAAGAGTTTAACGGGCTTGTCAGAGAAACCCGCCTCATTCATCATTTTGCGGATGACGCGTTTTTTGGGTTTGGTGCTGTTATTTTGTTCAAGCTTTTTGGTCAAACTTGATCGGCGCTTCTCGGCGCCGCTCTTATCGCCTTTACCCAGATCGTCTGGCGATTTACCTGCGATAATGGCCAGAGTCCGGCGTTTTTGTTCCCTGTTATTGAGAATAACAAGCAGGGCCGTCAGTGCAATCCCCACACCAACCACCAAAGCAATCATTATATACATGACCGGCTGTGACATTTATTTCCTTTACCGCAGGCTAACCGTAGGCTTCTTCCATCGCATCAAGCACCAGTTGCTCAACACCAAAGGCACGGGCTTTATCATAGAATTTGGGGCGCAATCCGGTTGATTTCTGACGGGTTATCAATTTTCCGTTCTCGTCCTCACCCAGAATATCAAGTACAAACAAATCCTGCATGGTGACAACTTCACCTTCCATACCGGTAATCTCTGATACGTGCGTGACTTTACGCGAGCCATCACGCAGGCGCTGCACCTGAATAATCACGTTGACGGCCGAGGCAATCTGTTCGCGCACCGCCATGGTCGGGATATTGAGATTCCCCATCGCAATCATGTTCTCCATCCGCGAGAGAGCTTCACGCGGATTGTTGGCGTGGACGGTTCCCATTGATCCGTCATGACCGGTGTTCATGGCTTGAAGCAAGTCAAAGGCTTCCGGCCCCCTCACCTCACCCACAATAATCCGTTCGGGACGCATCCGCAGGCAGTTCTTCACAAGGTCGCGCATGGTAACCTCCCCCACGCCTTCGAGGTTGGCGGGACGTGTCTCTAGGCGCACGACGTGCGGTTGCTGGAGCTGAAGCTCGCACGCATCCTCACAGGTAATAATGCGCTCGCCTGCCTCGATATAGCGGGTCAGGCAGTTGAGCATGGTGGTTTTTCCAGATCCTGTACCCCCCGATACCAGAACATTCACGCGGGAGCGCCCGACCGCCATAATCAGTTTGGCGCAGCTTGGCGTCATGGCTCCGAATTCCATGAGTTTCTCCAAGGTGAGTTTATCCTTGGTAAATTTACGGATGGTCATGCAGGCGCCATCGACGGAAAGAGGCGGAATAATCACGTTCACGCGCGAGCCATCGGGCAGACGCGCATCGCATATCGGCGAGGCTTCATCGACGCGGCGACCGATTGCGCCCACAATACGTTGACAGATTGTGACGAGGTGCTGGTTATCGCGGAATTTAATTTCGGTGCGTTGGATTTTTCCCTTGCGCTCAACATAGACCACGTCGGGCCCATTGATCATAATATCAGCGATGCCGTCTTCAGCCAGCAAAATCTCAAGCGGCCCATAACCGAGCATATCGTCGGCGCATTCTTTGGCGATCTGCCCCATTTCCATGGGGGTTAAATCAAGATTCCGAAAGCGCGCGATTTCTTCTACGGCAGTGCGGACTTCCTCGCGTGCGGCTTTGCCGTCCATACGGGCGAGCGCTTTGAGGTCAATCCCGTCACGCAGGTCAGCCCAGACGCGGGCACGGGCGCGCTGGAGGCGCAAAGCGGTAAGCGAATCTGTTTCGGTGGGAGCTGGTGCTTCCTGATGATCCTTTGACAGATTTCCCTCGGGAAACCCTGCATCATGCGGCTTGCGCGCTTCAGCCTTTGGTGGCTCTGGCACCACTGGGGCGGACTGTAGTTCCATTTTCGGCACCGCAGGTTTTATCTCCATGGGAGCAGGTTGCTGCTGCACCGGCTGGGGGGCCTGAGCGGGTGATGATCCGGGTGTCTTCTTACCGAACGCCATGTCCTTGCCCTCTTTTTCCTTCCCCTACTTTGTTTTGAGTTTTCCGAGAATACCGCCCAGCAACGAGGAAGAACCTTGCGCCGTGTTTTCGGTCGTCCCGATCATTTCTGTTTGCGCTGGAACGTAATGCAATGTCTGTTTTATAAAATCGAGAATCTGGTTCATTATATCCTTGCCTCCCGCAATGGTTGCCAAAGATTTCCCGCCCGTTTCCGCGATGCCAAATATTTTGGGCTGAAAGGCAAGACTCAGATCAGGTTTAAGCCCAACGGAAAGCTTGATGTCACTATCCGAAATTTCATTGCCGCTATTCAAACCACGCTGATTCACAATCAGATGAAGCTGCGCTACTGCTCCGCCACGCAGCATCTTGATTTCTTCCGTCAGGCTGCGCGCTGCGCGCAGAGCAGGCAGAGTCGGGGTTGTCACCAGCACGACATGATTGGCCCGCGAGAGAACAGAGCGACGAATGGCCAGCGGCGCACCTGAGAGATCAACCACCACATGCGGGTAGGAAATCATCAGTTTATTGAGCAGGCTTTCATATTGCTCGGCGGTAATAAGTTCATCAAGTAGTGCTTCGGCACCAGTCGCCAGAAAAGTGAGTTTGTCCGTCACAGAAAGGAGCATGCGGCGGAAAGAGTCGCCATCGGTTGAGGCTGAAGCGCGAGCTGCTTCGTGCAGGTTGGTCACCGATTCCGCGCCCATGGCCACGCTGAGATACGACCAGCCACCAGCGGCATCGAGAATAATTGTTTTCTGTCCCATGTCATCGGCAAGGCCGCGCGCCAGTGCGTAAGCAAGAGTCGATGTTCCCACTCCACCCTTAGCGCCCATAATGGCTGTCAGATTGCTGCCTTGCGCCCCGAGCCGATCAATGAGTATTTTGGCCAGAACATTGCCGAGTATCTTCTGGTCGAGTGGCTTGACCAGATAATCGCTCACGCCCATATCGATGAGTTTGCGGTAGAGATAGACATCATTGACCGGCCCGATAACGACGGCAGCGGTATCTTCCGAGCACTGGCCCGCGAGGACCTCAAGGCGTCCAGTAAATTCTTCGCTGATTTCAAGTGTTTCAACAAGGAGGACATCGGGTGAGGCTTTACCGGCAAAATGAGCAATCGCCGCTTCAACATCGCCCTCTTGCACATCAATATTGACACGGGCAAAGCGCCAATCACTCCGCAATGCCTGCGCAGCCTGCGCTATGTCCTTGTCTTTGACAAACAAAGCAACGCGCGCAGCCGGAAGGAGGACCGAAAAAGATGACCCGAGAGTGTCACTCATAATGATTAGACCTGATAGACCCGTTTAGACGTTATATTTCTTCAGCATCCATTATAAGAGTGGAATATAAACCGGAGGTTAACCGAAGAAGCTTTCTATTCTTTTGTCGCCTGCTCGCCGTCAAGATCTTCATTGGGCTTGTCCCCATAATAGCCGCGGGTGGAAAGAACCCTTTCCTGACGTGCGCCATCGGCGTTGGTTTCAAACCCGGGCTTGCCGAGTAGATCGGATGGGCGGGAGACTTGCTGGGCGAGAATTGACTCAACACTGCAGCCGAAACGGTAATCCGGCGTCACGCCACCCGATTTGGGCAGATCGCCCGGTTTTTCGAGGCCCGGCATCAGGCCGCAGCCTGTGGGCGCTTTGGCGACAATTGCCGGAAAGGTAATAAGGGTTGTCGAGGTATCCCCCACTCCCGGAGCAGAAGTTACTGTGATGTGCGGATTTTTTACGCCCCCTGCGGCCAGCTCTTTGGCAATATTTTGGGCGGCTTGCTCGGCTTTAGCGCGCGTATTCGTTTTGGAAGCAGGATCAAAGGACACGACTCCCTGAAGTGGCCCGTTACCATAGCGGTAATAATAGGTACTGATCGCGTGGAGCATCCCGCTATCCAGTTTGGCTGTTTCGAACGTGTCGGTAAATTCGTCATCGTGAACTTCGAGCCGTGCTTCGTTCATCCAGCTTTCCGATTCCACCGAGCAACCGCCAAGGGCAAGAGGCGACACCAGAGCGGTACACACCAGAAGAGCACGGAGATGCTGCGTTATCGTCATTTTTTCCTCTTAATCCAACATATAGCCAAAGGCTTGGTCTTTCGGAATATTCTTCAGGCGGTTGCCGTAAATTTTTTGCATATTCGTGGTGAAGACTTTGCTCATGGGTGAGTTTTCAATTTTCACAGGAGAGAGCTGTTCTTTCTCGACATCTACTACAGCTTCCTTTTGGGTATAGAGAGCTTGGGGTTTCCCTTTGTCGGCAGGCGACATGGCTGTAGTTGGCGGTGGGGGCGGTAGCACGAAACCTTCACGCGAGAAAACCGGTTTGGCCTGCGTTACATCGGCAAAGGGTTGCACGAGGTACGGCGTGACCAATACAACCAGCTCGGTTTCCTGACGCTCGAAACTTTTGGAAGATACGAGATCGCCCAGAACCGGCGTATCCTTGACCCCCGGCAGACCGGAAAGCCCTCTGAGATTTTCTGACTTGAGGAGGCCTGCCATCATCAGGCTGCCGCCACTGTTGATCTGTACGGTGGTCGAAGCACGGCGTACATCAAGGCCTGGAATTTCAATATCGGAGAGCGTAATGCCGTTTCCGGTATCGAGCGAGGAGACTTCCGTGTCCAGTTGCAAGGAAATTCGGTCTTCGGAGAGCACAATCGGTTTGAAGTTGAGTGAGACACCGAATTGTTTGTATTCGATGACAATATTACCTTCACGGTCACGGCCAATCGGCACGGGGAATTCGCCACCAGCGAGAAAGCCGGCTTTCTCACCCGATACCGCCGTCAGGTTCGGCTCGGCCAGTACGTTGGCAAGATTGTCGCGCTCAAGGGCATTAATGAGAAACTCAATATCCCCGAGGCCGTTGATGGTTGAGTCAAGAATAAGGCTGGTCACAGCAAACGGGTCTTCGGTCAGGCCGGTACGGGTATTGATGGTTGTTGACCCCATCGCCCCGTTGAGAGCGCTTTGCGGTTTGTGGTTAAACAGGCTGCTCGCCGATGTTTCATTCAGGTCATTGGCGCTGGTTTCAAGCCCCAGTTCCTTGAGGGTAGAGCGAGAGACTTCCAGAATTCGCACACGCAGCGTCACCTGTTGTTCGCCACGTACTTCGAGCAGGTTTTGAATCATTTCATCAGGGTTGGTCGCTCTGTCCTTGCGCACTTCGCCCATGTGGGCCGCAACCAGTTTGGCCATACGCTGGGCGACCGAAGGATTGGCCACCGTGCCGCTTAAAGCAATCTGGCTACCAATCATGTGCACGCGCACATTTTTCTCGTTCGGGAAAATTTCACGGATCATATTCTCGATAATTTTGGTATCAACACGGACATGGACTTCCAGTTTTTTAAGGACGTTTCCGGCTTCATCGAGCGCGATGATGTTCGTGTCGCCCAGACTGCTGCCGACAATATAGAGTTTGTCACTTTGCAGGGCTGAGACATCGGCAATTTTCGGGTCAGCCACCATAATATCGGCAACCGCATGACCAACATCGACCACTTCAGCCTTACCCATGGTAATCTTGATAAAGTCAGGTTCACCTGCGCTGGCGGGCAAACCCAGCACGCACACAGCCGCCATAACCGCACCAAGCCGTACGACGACATGCCGCAGCGATGTGGATAAATCTGTGAACATCATAATTTTACCTTTTAACAGATCGACTTACAGAGCTTCCCGAATGGGAATAAAGAAGAAACGCAGATGACTTATTGACGTACGGTCACGTTCTCAATGGTTTGACCATTATAGACTCGCACAATATTTGATTTTCCGCCAGAACTCTTTTTTATTTTTCCTAATTCCTGAAGGATCGAACTGACCTCGACATCGGTCGTAAATTCTTTTGTTTTGGCGTTTGCAACTTCCTCGTCGCCGAACGCACGGAGCACGAGGGAAAGATCCCCCATCTGTCCGGCCAGCGCCATTCTTTCAGCGCCCGCCCGATTAACTTCGAGTGTGACGGTGCGGCCAACCTTGGCTTTATCATCCTCGCGGCGAGCGGACTGGTCGATTGCCAGAATTTTTACATTTTCCAGAACGGTTTGTGAGGCGTGACGGCTTACTTTGTCGGCAGCCTCGGTCTGGGCATCGCCCGAGAGTTTAATCTGATAGGTCAATATGACATCCACGCGGTCACCCGGTGAAATAAAGCCCCCGACCATGGATTCAGGTTTTACCTTAATCGCAATGGCCCGCATCCCCGGCTCCATCGCCGTTGCGAGAATATTTCCTTTTCCGGCCACCATCACGTAGGCTTGCATCAACGGCTCACCCGCATTGAGGTCACGGCGGATTTTTCCCTCTGCCATTTCGGTGATTTTCTTTTTGCTTTCGCGCACAACAACGCCTTCATAGACGGCGTCCTTGGGCCATTCCGCCCATTTAAAATTGGAATCAGACACATCGTCGCCCGTTTTGAGCGCTTTGGTCGCAACAGCCACTTCGACCATGCCCTCTTTTTTTGATGAAAAGCTGGCCTGAACGATGATAGCCACGATCAAGGCCACGATAAAGCCCCCACCCATGACAATCAAAATATTTCTGTTCATGATTAACCTTCTTCCTGCTTGCGCCATCGTGCCTGTTAAGGCTTAACAATTCCTGAATGTGTTTTTCAGAACATTTTTTCCCATAGAGCGGGGTTGAAATATCCTTTGAATAGAACCATTGCCAAAGCTCCCGCTGCAATGGCCATGCCGTAAGGCACAACCCCTGCCCCGTTTTGCGCCTTGTTGATCCATGACCCTTCCGGTGCATTTGCGAAAAGTTTCTTTTTACGCAGCACCAGCGAAAAGGCGGCAATCAGCCCTCCTGCAAGCGCCATATAAAAGAGGAACGGCACAAGGCCTTGCATACCGGCCCAAAGGGCAATGGCTGTTGCAAATTTTGAATCACCTGCCCCGAGCTGCTTTAAGACAAACAGTCCTCCTGTAACCACCAACACGATTCCGGCAGCGGCCACATGCCCCATAATGCCGGTAAAAACAATGTCACGCTGTTCTGTTAATGTGACGACGCCATAGGCGCAGACAAAAGCCCCGACAATGGTCAGCGGAATGATGTTGGGAATTTTAAATCCGCGAAAATCGGTATAAGCCGCCATACCGGACATGCCCAGCATGGTGAGAAGACCAAAGAAAAAGAATAAGAAACCGACCATAGCTGAATGATATTACACGAGATTTGTGAGTTTGTGGAGCGCATAAAGCCCACCCTGTGCGGGCGGGCTTTCGCGATAATACGATTCGGATCGTTTGTAACGATTATGGGGCGCCTGCAAGCGATGCCGACATGTCTTGGAACAAAGCGTCCAAATCAGCACCAAACGCCCAGACCGAACCGGCGATGAACAGAGCAATACCGGCAGCAATCAGGCCGTACTCAATCGCGGTCGCGCCATCTTCTTCTTTTTTGTAGGTTTGGATCAATGCAAAAAGTTTTACCATAGTCAGTCTCCTTGTTTTTTGAATTTTCGGTTCCAGCAATTTTTTCCGTAAGCTCAATCCTTACAACTCCAGAATATATCGGAGGGCCTTAACAGCCCTTTAAGCATTGCTAAAGTTTCATCTAAATGTTTCTTAAATTTTGAACTAATTTTTCGGGCATTTTTGAAAGCATAAAAAAGGCCGGATATCCGGCCTTTTGCAACGATTCGATTCGCTTCGTTTCAGGGTTAGCCGCGACGCGGGCCGCCAAAGCCTTTGAAAATATCACCAAATCCAAATGGGTCAGCATCCATGTCTGCAAAAGGATCAGGACGTGCAGCGCGCCCAAATTTGGCGGTATTGGCCTCATCAGCGCGCACGAGTTTCATGTCATTTGCGGATTTAAAAACCAGTCCTGCATCCCGCGCCTGATTGGCGGCGTCTTGGGCAGTGTCAGCTGCAACTTCCATATAATTGGTAAGGCCTGGCATGATCGGTTGGATGCGGCTGTCGTCATTCTCGTTAATATAGGTGGCGATGGCCAACTGGATATCCTGCGCGGTCTGGGTGTAATCAATTTCAAGAACGGTATAAACCGTGTTCTTTCCAGCCTTGGGGGCACGCATCACGAAAACGGCAAAACTTTTTTGTTCGGGCACAATAACTCTCCTCATCTCTCAGGTTGAGTGGGTTATATGAAATCTCCGGCAAAAAAGCAAACTTTACAGCTAATAATTACCCAGCAACACGTTGCGGTAATTTTCCTCCTCAAGAGCATGACCCGTTCCCAAGGCAACGCAGCACAGCGGGTCATCGGCCACCGTGATGGGCAGACCCGTCGCATAACGAAGCAGATGGTCAAGATTTTTGAGGAGAGCGCCACCACCGGTCAGCACAATCCCGCGCTCGGCAATGTCGGACGCCAGTTCCGGCGGGGTATGCTCAAGAGCGATCTTGACCCCTTCGATAATCTGGCTGATCGGCTCCACCAAGGCTTCGGAGATTTGGCGTTCGGTGACGACCACTTCCTTGGGGACGCCGTTGAGCAAATCGCGCCCTTTGATCTGCATGGTGCGGCCCGGACCTTCGGCAGGCGGGAGAGCCGAGCCGATTTCTTTTTTGATACGTTCGGCGGTTGTTTCACCGATAAGCAAATTATGCACACGGCGCACATAGTTGATAATAGCTTCATCCATTTTGTCGCCAGCGCAGCGCACCGACTTGGCATAGACGATACCGCCGAGGGAAATCACAGCCACTTCAGATGTGCCGCCGCCAATATCCACGACCATCGAGCCTGAGGCTTCATTGACCGGAAGACCTGCGCCAATGGCAGCCGCCATCGGTTCGGCAATCAGATAGACTTCGGAAGCTCCGGCGCTCTCGGCTGCATCAATAATGGCACGCTGCTCCACAGTGGTCGCGCCCGCGGGAATACAGATCATCATTTTAGGGGAAACGAAGGAGCGGCGGTTATGCACTTTACGAATGAAATGCTTAATCATGGCTTCGGTGACTTCAAAGTCGGCAATCACGCCATCACGGAGCGGACGGATCGCCTGAATATTGCCCGGGGTACGCCCTAACATCTGTTTGGCCTCAAGCCCCACGGCCTTGACCGTTTTACGGCCCATTTCGGTGGAAATTGCCACCACCGAGGGTTCGTTAAGCACAATGCCGCGATCGCGGACATAGACCAGCGTATTGGCTGTTCCGAGATCAATCGCCATATCGGCAGACATCATGCTGAATAAACGGGCAAACATACAGGTTCCTGAATCGGCACTATAGCAATCTTCCCGCGTAGGGCTACGTGGGAAGCGCAAAGAGGTACTACGAGATGTACACGAGGCGGCGACTTCGCGCAACGGGTTTTAAACTCGCTACGCCCGAATGGTGCCTAGCCCTGACGTGCTTTCATACGTGGATTTTTTTTGTTAATCACGTACACGCGGCCTTTACGGCGCACAACGCGGCAGTTACGGTCACGCGTTTTGAGGGTTTTGAGTGAGTTGACGACTTTCATCGCATAAATCCTTGTAATTTATTTTTTAATCTATTTTCAAATTCTTCGAGCAGAGCCGGACATTACAGGGGCACACGCCTTCCTGTCAAGAATAAATGGTATAATTTCCAAAGCGCATGGCGCTAATATTTATGTAAATTATTTCCCTTCTTTTTCTGGGGGTTTTCTCTGTTTAATTGGAATAGTCCCTTTCCAAGCCTGCCCTGCTTTGACACATTAACGCACATATCATGATCTTATATATTAAGAATTGGAGACTCGCCCGTGCCTGTCAAAATTGCTGTCCTGAAAGAAAGCGCTGAAAGCGAACTGCGCGTTGCCGCCACCCCCGAAACCATCAAAAAGTATGTGGCGAAAGGATATAGCGTGACTGTTGCCGAAGGCGCAGGACTTGCCGCCGCCTACCGTGATGCCGATTATACGGCGGCGGGCGCTCAGATGGCCTCCAGCAATGACAAGGCGGCCAGCGACGCTGACATTATACTCTGTGTGCAAACACCTTCTCTGCCGCTTAAAGCAAAAACAGGTGCCCTGCTCGTTGGACTTCTCTCGCCCCACAATGCGGGCGATAAATTGAAATCACTCGCCGCGCAAGGCCTCACGGCTCTGGCGATGGAACTCGTGCCGCGCACGACGCGCGCGCAAGCGATGGATGTTCTCTCGTCCCAATCCAACCTTGCGGGATATAAAGCTGTTTTAGAGGCTGCGGCGTATTTTCCTCGCGCCTTTCCGATGATGATGACGGCAGCGGGAACGGTGCCTCCTGCCCGTGTCTTTGTGATGGGCGCAGGTGTGGCGGGTCTTCAGGCCATTGCCACCGCGCGGCGCTTGGGAGCGATTGTGTCGGCAACCGATGTGCGCCCTGCCGCCAAGGAGCAAGTGCAATCGCTCGGTGCCTCCTTTGTCATGGTGGAAAGCGACGAGACCAAACAAGCTGAAACCGCAGGCGGTTATGCCAAGGAAATGTCTGATGATTTCAAACAGAAACAAGCCAAGCTCGTGGCCGAGACACTTGTCAAACAAGATATTGTGATTACCACGGCGCTGATCCCCGGGCGGCCTGCCCCACGCCTGATTACCGAAGAGATGGTTTCCCTCATGAAAGCTGGCTCAGTCATTCTTGATATGGCGGTGGAGCACGGCGGAAACTGCGCCCTCTCGCGCCCGGGTGAAATCGTTGAAGTGAACGGAGTTAAAATTGTGGGCATCCGCAATTTGCCTTCGCGTATTGCGACTGATTCTTCGGCGCTTTATGCCCGTAACCTTCTGAACCTGCTTGGCATCCTGATTGATAAGGACGGTCAAATTGCCCTCAATTTAGAAGATGATATTTTAAAGGCGATTACCTTGACCAAAGACGGGCAGATCATTCACCCCAACTTCCAGCCCGTATAAACGGATATTTGCGACAAGAGGATTTATCATGTCAACATCTCAAACCTCCCTTACAGAAAACGCCGATGCGCTGTCGGCACAAGCCCAAACTTTGGCCGAACAAACGCATCAGCTGGCCCTTGATATTGCCGCAGCGTCTTTCTCGGCGGGTGACGGCGGATCGTTCTTTACCATGGGATTGACCGTTTTCGTACTCGCCTGCTTCGTCGGGTACTATGTGGTGTGGCGCGTGACGCCTGCGCTCCATTCGCCGCTGATGGCCATCACCAATGCTATTTCCTCGGTGATTATAGTGGGGGCTTTGATCGCAGCAGGCCCAGCTGATTTTACCTTCTCCAAAATCTGCGGATTTGTCGCGGTCATTTTGGCTTCCATCAATATTTTCGGCGGCTTTATTGTGACGCGCCGCATGCTCGCCATGTTCAAGAAAAAAGGATAGATCACCATGTCTGTTACCATCGCTTCCCTTCTTTATCTGGTTTCATCTGTTCTTTTTATTCTGGCGCTGCGGGGGCTCTCTCACCCTGTATCGGCCAACCGCGGCCTCACCTACGGCATGATGGGGATGGGGATTGCGATTCTCACTACTCTCGCCACGCCCGATGTTGAAACTTATGGCCTGATTATTCTGGGCGTGATGATCGGCGGCCTGATCGGTACCGTGACGGCGCTCAAGATCAAGATGACGGCCTTGCCGCAACTTGTAGCGGCGTTTCACTCGCTGGTCGGTCTTGCAGCGGTCTGCGTGGCGGTCGCTGCCTTTCACAATCCTGAAGCTTACCGGATCGGCAACGCAGGCGACATTCACCTCAGCAGCCTGATCGAGATGGCACTCGGTGTTGCCATCGGCGCGATCACCTTTACCGGATCAATTATCGCGTGGGGAAAATTGCAAGGCGTTATTTCTGGAAAGCCTCTCGCTTTTGCAGGCCAACACATCATGAATGCGGGGCTGGGCCTTGGTCTTCTGGCGCTGGTCATTCTTTTGTGCCTGAGCGGCAGCACGCTGATCTTCTGGGCAATTATCGCGGTGGCGCTAATTTTGGGCGTGACGCTCATCGTGCCGATTGGCGGCGCGGATATGCCGGTGATTGTGTCGATGCTCAACTCCTATTCGGGATGGGCAGCAGCGGGCATCGGCTTTACGCTGCAAAATCCCCTGCTGATTATCACGGGGGCGCTAGTGGGCGCATCGGGCGCTATTCTCTCTTATATCATGTGCAAAGGGATGAACCGTTCGTTCCTCTCGGTTATTCTGGGCGGCTTTGGCGGGGACGCTGCGCAGACGACGGCTTATTCCAGCGGTGATAAATCCGCCAAGATCGGATCGGCAGAAGACGCCGCCTTTATCATGAAAAATGCCGCGCGTGTGATTATCGTCCCCGGTTACGGGATGGCGGTCGCACAAGCCCAGCATGTCCTGAGAGAGATGGCCGATACGCTCAAATCGCACGGCGTAGATGTTAAATATGCTATTCACCCTGTGGCAGGGCGTATGCCCGGTCATATGAACGTGCTCCTCGCCGAGGCCAACGTGCCGTATGATGAAGTGTTCGAGCTCGAGAATATCAACCGTGATTTTGCGCAGGCCGATGTAGCGTACGTGATTGGCGCAAACGACATTACCAATCCGGCGGCAAAAAACGATTCCTCCTCGCCGATTTACGGGATGCCGGTTCTGGATGTTGAAAAAGCCAAAACGGTTTTGTTCGTCAAACGCTCGATGGGGTCGGGTTATGCTGGAATTGACAACCCGCTGTTCTTTGGCGACAACACCTTGATGCTTTTGGGAGACGCCAAAAAAATGACCGAAGACATTGTGAAGGCGATGGAGGCTTAATCTCCTCGCTGTCATTCCCCATGGATCGCCTTAGAATTTTTATGCAAAAATTCAGGCGATGATAAAAAGGTTAATCGCCACCCCCGTCATTCCCCGAATTTCTGAAAGAAATTCTAGGGGAATCCATTGATAGAATGGCTTTAAACAATGCATCATTCATTGTTGCCTCCCCGTTGAAAATGATCCAGAACTCATACTATTTGCCACAGCATTTTTTGCATTAATTGTATTGAATCTTGCGCCATCAAACAAATACTCCCCTGTCGGGTCGTCCGTTCCACGATATGAAATCACCGTGTCCGTTATATTTCCGTTCGTATCCTTGATTTGGTACGCTATTCCATAGAAACTTGATAATTGGTCATTCCTGTACGTTTCTCCTAGAATGGTCGTTTCTCCGAGGACAAAAGAATCCTTTATTATAGTCGCATTCCCTATCACACTTCCAGAAATACTAATCCCTGGATCATAACCTCTGTTATATGCATCCATTGACAAAATGGCTTTTAAAATACTGTCATTCATAATGTAAGCTCCTATTTGAAGTCAGATTCACCAATTCTAAGCGGATCACCATAAGGCAGCTGCTCTACCCATTTCCAGTATCCAGTCTCTTCACCAAAAGACGGCAGATACCTGCTTACCTCTCTAGTCACCGGATCGTCCGTCATTTCGACGGTGACCTCTTTGAGTTTGACGCCTTTGCCAAACAGCTCTTCGAGGTGGTCGTCATAGTCGTACTGGTTTTCCGCCTGATTGGGCACGGACGTCATCTTGACTCCATAGGCCAGCGTGACCGTTTTGGGGTCACCCATATCTTTGAACATCACCATCGTAGGCCGGAATTTCGGATCGAGCGATGTCTTTGCGTCTTTTAAATGGCTGTAATATTTAAGCCCCTCTAGGGTGAGTCCGGCAGGGCCGTCAAAGGCATAAAAGACAATATCGCTGCCATGATTAACACCCAGATTGCCGCTCGAAAGGAGAGAGAACAGCACGCCGCGTTTTCCGAGATCAATCACTACCGCCTCACCTTTCAAATGAACTTTGGTGCGGTAAGGGCGGCGCGTGTCAATCGGGTAGGGTTTCACGTTTACAATGACCTCGCGCACCGCCGATCCGGTTTTCTCACCTTCGGGCGTCTCAAGCGTCACCGTGGTCTTATACCGCCATGTATAGGTCTCATGCCCATCCATCGCCCAAGCCGTACCGATAGCCAGAATAATAACTGCCGCCACGCTTAAAATTTTATGTGCTTTAATAAAACCTAAAATCTTGTCCATGACATTTCCCCTTCGGTAACGGGTTTAATATACACCGTTACAGCGTGGGGCCAAAACACCTAGTTCATCTGGCGTTGAGGTGCCCATGGGGTTTGGACGGCGCTTTGGGGGGTGCGGGTCAAATCACTGGCACTGGCTTGAAGGACAGGTTCGGTGAGGAGGCTTGCGAGAGCGTGATAGCCATCTGTGTCTTCAGGAATCTCCGCCAACATCTGTTTGACTTGTTCCGCATCGGCCTGATGGCACATCACCTGAACACGGATATTTCCGAAGTCCCTACTCAGGAGACTTTCATTCTTCTTCTCACTCATCACACACTCTCTTTTTTGCTTTTTATTTTATTGCTATGCAAAAAAGGTACCGAAGATCGGTACCTTTTGTCAATTATTCTTAATTCTCGCTTGAGAATTAACCGACGATTTCGGTACCGCTGAAGAAATAGGCGATTTCAATCGCGGCGTTCTCAAGGCTGTCCGACCCGTGCACCGAGTTAGCTTCGATGCTTTCGGCGAAATCTTTGCGGATGGTGCCGTCTGCTGCGTTCGCAGGGTTGGTTGCGCCCATGATTTCACGGTTTTTAAGAACGGCATTTTCGCCCTCTAAAACCTGAACAACAACGGGGCCCGAGGTCATGAACTTCACGAGGTCGCCATAGAAAGGGCGCTCTTTGTGGACTTCATAGAATTTGCCAGCCTGAGCCTCGGACATCCAGATACGTTTCTGGGCCACGATCCGCAGACCATTGTCTTCAAAACGGGCATTGATTTTGCCGGTCAGGTTGCGGCGGGTAGCATCGGGCTTGATAATCGAAAAAGTGCGTTCTAAGGCCATATTGTATTCCTCTGGTCTTTTGTGTTTGGTCGTAAAAAAACTTATGGCACGCTTATAGGGATTGCACTGCAAAATGGCAAGGCGAAAGGAGTTATGCAATTTTAGCATGTCTGTAAATGACAAAAATCATGTGGTGGCTATTTTTATAAGTTTTTCTTATGATTTTTTTGTCAAAAAACTTCATTTTCCACTTGATCTTCGTGAAAAATGGCGTCATGCTCCTTAGATAAATAAGAAAAATAATAATTTTAAATACATACAGGACAGGTATGAGTAATGAAGTTTCAAAATCCGGCTCGTTACGGTTAGCTTATTCTGAAAACCGTGGAGTCATCGAGATAAAGCGCCTGAGCTTGGATGAAGCTTTCGCGCGCGCCGTCTCGGGCGATGTTCCCCACCAGCCCCATAGTTTTGCCCGCGAGCTTCAATCGGAAGCCCTGATTGGCGCGGAAGTCTTTAACCGTGACATTCGTCCGTTGATCAAGGCGGTTATCAACTCCACCGCTCAATATAGTCAAGGCCCTGTCAAGGATTTGGCACGCGCTGCCCAGAAAAAAGCCAATTTGGGTGAAAACTGCGATTATGCACGCGGGATGTTTTTCCTTAAAGACATGGACGTTGTGCAAAAAGCCGTTGATATTTTTTCACGCCGCGGCACTGTCAACCTTAGCGCTCCGGGCGCCGCGAACACCTATCCCGTTCACATTCTGGATGTTGATAATTCATTTTCGACGCCAAGCGCCAAAAAACCAGGCTTTCATAACCTCGACATCAAGATTGCCGTCCCCATTTCGGTTGATGGCGTTGAAAGCTACCACATCATGGAAGTCCAGTTCCGCTTGAAAAGTTCGGCCAAGGCGTATGAGGCGTCTGAAGAAGCTTATAAAAAATCGCGTTATCATGCCCATATGTCAGACCTGTATGCCTACAGCGCAGGGCGCGTGGGTGATGATGTGGATGTATGCCGCCGCCTGAGCAAGCGCACCACGTCCCATGCCGCCAAAGCTGATTTCTATTTGGGTGAGCGGGCGCGCATCAATAGACAGGATGAATTGCTCAATGGTACAGACTCGTTGGTGGGCTACACGCCCGCCGCGCTATCTGGCAAAGGCTGGTCATATACGCCCTTTGCCGATGCTGCCAATCTTGAACAGTATGCGGCAGAAGAGTCCGTTACTGCCGAAGCAGTCCTTAAATAATCTTTCTCCCCTTGCCATAGGCAGGGGGGACTTTTAAACTCCCCCTATGGCTGTTGATTCTGCGCTTTCCCCTTTGTCTCCCCTCCTCGAGGTTCGTGATCTTGCCGTGCGTTTTCGCACGGGCGAAGGAAATTTTGATGCCGTGAAAGGGGTGAGTTTTTCGCTCAAGCGCGGCGAAACGCTGGCACTGGTCGGCGAATCAGGATCGGGAAAATCGGTGACCGCGCTTTCCCTGCTCCAGCTCTTACCTTATCCGGCGGCCTCTCACCCGAGCGGGTCTATTTTGCTCGAAGGACAAGAACTTGTCGGGGCCACGCCGAGCACGATGAGCCATATTCGCGGGCAGCGCATCAGTATGATTTTTCAGGAACCGTTAACCTCGCTCAATCCCTTGCACACTATTTCAAAACAAATCGGTGAGGTGATCGAACTTCACCAGCCTTTGCTGGGCAAGACTCAGGTGGCGATGCGTATTCTCGAACTGATGGATCTTGTGGGGCTTTCAAATCTTAAAGACCGGTTGGGTGCCTATCCGCACGAACTCTCGGGCGGGCAGCGCCAGCGGGTGATGATTGCCATGGCGCTCGCCAACACGCCTGACATCCTGATTGCCGATGAACCCACCACGGCGCTGGATGTCACCATTCAGGCGCAGATTCTCGAACTCCTGCAAAGCCTGCGTGATAAACTCGGCATGGCGCTCATCCTCATCAGTCATGATCTTAAAGTCGTTGAGAAAATGTGCGATCGCATTTGCGTGATGAAGCACGGTGAAATTGTCGAGCAATCCACCACGGCGCAGCTATTCTCGGCCCCCCAGCATCCCTATACCAAGATGCTGTTGTCCTCGCAGCTGCGCCCTTTGAGCGTTCCGGCCAACACCAATGCGCCGGTTGTCTTATCCTGCACGGATTTATGCGTGTCGTTTCCGGTCACAAAAAATTTCTGGGGCAAGACAACACGCTCGGTTACGGCGGTTGATCATATCTCGCTTGCTCTTCGCGAATGCCAGACCCTTGGTATTGTCGGGGAATCCGGTTCAGGCAAAACCACCCTCGCCTTGGCGCTTTTGCGCCTGATTGCGGCGCAAGGCAGCGTCCGTTTTGAAGATGCGGATATTACCGATGTGCGCGGCAATCAATTGCGGGCCTTGCGCGCGCGGATGCAGATTGTTTTTCAAGATCCGTTTGGCTCGCTCTCCCCGCGCATGAGTATCCGCGATATTATCGGCGAAGGGCTTGCCATCCACCAGTCCCATCTTTCTTCTGCCGAGCGTGACGATCTTGTGGTGCGGGCGCTTGAGAGCGTACAGCTTGATCCTGCAACGCGTCACCGCTACCCGCATGAATTTTCAGGCGGACAGCGCCAGAGAGTTTCAATTGCCCGCGCGCTGGTGCTCCGCCCCCGTGTGATTGTACTTGATGAACCAACTTCAGCGCTCGATGTATCGGTGCAGGCGCAAATTGTCGAGCTGCTGCAGAAACTTCAGGAAGAGTTTCGCCTGTCTTATCTGTTTATCAGTCATGATTTGCGTGTGGTGCGGGCGCTTGCCCACCATATCCTCGTCATGAAGAACGGCAAGATGGTGGAGTTTGGGGCGGCAGCCGATGTTTTCGATGCGCCCCGCGATCCCTATACGCAGGCCCTTATGGAAGCAGCTCTCCATCTGCGGACGCGCAAGGCTTAAATCAACTTACTCGACATGCGGAAAGAGTGTGGGCTGGAAGAGTTTATACTTATCGCCTTCCAGCATAAAGAGGGTGATTTTTAAAATCAGCAAATGGATAATATAATATTCCAGCGTGTACCGTCCCCCCATGCGGATCATCCATGAAACGGGGCGTCCCATCATACGGGTAAGTTCGGGAAAGGATGCGGGAGAGAATCCAGCCATCATCATCGTTGTCAGGATCATGATGCCTACAGCGCAGACGGCTTGCGCGGTATGAAAATCAAACATGATAATATTCGCGGCGATAAACACGCCGCACAAGGTGGCAATCGACAAACCCCGCGATAATTTGGCCAGCTTCATCTCGCTCCCGTGCCGCAATATGTACCCTACGAGTACCATGGGGAAGGCAAAAGTGCCGTATTCCACTAGATAATTCGTGGGAATACCCACCAGAAAAAAGGTCAAGAGTCCAACGGCCATGCTTTCCGAATTTTTGAAGTAAATACGAACGACATGGTCGATACTGAACCGAATAAAGAGCATGGTAAAAAGAATATTGAGGGGGAGAATGTAGAGTCCGAGCATAATATTCACCGCCACCAGTATAAATCCTCCCACCCAGAAGGATAGCGGCAATTCGCGGGTGTTGGCATAGCCGATCAAGCCAAACCAGATCGGCAGGCAGCCGCGGCCAATGGCGCGGTACCATTGATTGTCGGGGAAGAAATAAAACCCGATATGATCGATGGTCATCAGGATCAACGCGAGGCACTTAAGCAAATCATAGCTGGTGATATTTTCACCGAGTTTTGCCTTGTCTTTAAAAAACATCATCCTAAACATCCATGAACAGGGTAGGCATAAAAAGTTCACCTGCTTTGGTACCGAGGATAAAACCCAGCACCTTGAGGATAGCCAGATGGATCACGTAAATCTCGAGGGAATAGCGCCCTCCCCATTGAATAACTTTCACAAGAGGCGGCGGCAACCTTTGGGTAAGTGTCGGGTATTGCGCGGGGCGGAAGGCAAAGAGCGCACCGCCAACCAGTAACATGCCGGCGCTGCACGCAATAGCCTGCACGATAGTAAAGGGCATGGTAAAGATTTCATAGCCGATCAAAATAGCAACCACGCTCACGCCGAAGGTGACAATGCCGCGCCGCGAGAGATTAATTTCGTCCTGATGACGTAGGGCATAACCGAAAAGCCCCGTGAGGAGCGCAAGTGATCCATATTCAAACAGATACCCTGTAGGGTACGCGGCGCAGATGGCGATCACGCTGACATAGAGCAATATTTCCCATGAGCGGAAAGCGAGTTTTGCCAGCGGATCGATAAGCAATCTGATTGCGACAATACTCCCTAAGGCGCTCAGGGGTAAAAGGGGAAGACCCGCAACGACATTCATCCCCACGATAATCAACATCCCTGCGATCAATTCTTTGGAGAGGGCGCGGGTGTGGGCGTAACCCGCCAGAAAAAACCACACCATAAAGCCCCAGCGCCCGACGACACGCAGCCACGGTTCGCCATAATAGATATAGGCCCCGAGGTGATCGGCCACCATAGTGAGGATGGTCAGGAATTTGAGAAGATCATAGCTGGTGATATTCAGGGGCAGTTCGGGACGGGGGCGGAAAAACATCGGGATGGCACTCGTATACGTTGTTCGGCCCATTATCTTACAAGAAGCTGTAAGGGTCAATGTCAATGGTCAGGCGGACTTTGGAGGGAAGCTTGACCGCGCTGATCCAGTCGGCCAAGACTTTCTGGAGCGCCACATTCTTTTCGGCAATGACCAGCAGCCTTTGGCGGAAATTTCCGCGGATTCTGTACATCTGGGCGGGGGCTGGCCCCAAGACCTGAACTCCTTGCAGGCGCGGGGCGGCGCGGCCCAGCATGAGGGCAGCGCTTTGGGTTTGATCTTCATCGGGGCCTGCCAGAATAATGGCTGCAAGGCGGGTGAAAGGCGGCATATGGGCGCGCTCGCGCTCGTTCATTTCGGCGCGCAAAAATCCGTCGCGATCATCCTTGCCCAGCATCTGGATCACGCGCTGGTCGGTGTTATAGGTCTGGAGGAAGACCGTTCCCTTGAAGGCTTCGCGGCCCGCGCGGCCTGCTACCTGATGAAGAAGCTGGAAGGTGCGCTCGCCTGCGCGCAAATCGCCGCCCGAGAGGCCAAGATCGGCATCAATCACACCTACGCAGGTGATATTGGGGAAATGGTGCCCTTTGGCAATGATCTGCGTGCCGATGATAATGTCAACTTCACCGCTGCGAATTTTCTCGAGCGCCGTGGTGAGTTTGTCGTGCGTATCGGTCACATCACTGGCGAGGATCAGGCTGCGCGCGGTAGGAAAAGCTTCGGCGACTTCTTCGGCAATACGCTCCACACCCGGCCCGCAGGCGACAAAGGAATCCGTGTCGGTGCAAGATGGACATTTTTCGGGTTCTTTCATATGAAAGCCGCAATGATGGCAATGAAGGTGCCCGGTGCGGCGGTGCTCGACAAGCCACGCGGTGCATTTGGGGCATTCCATACGGTGACCGCAACTGCGGCATAAGGTGAGCGGCGCAAAGCCGCGGCGGTTAAGAAAGAGTAGCGCCTGATGGTTGTCCGCAATAGTAGCGGCGATCTGGTCACGCAAGAGAGGCGCGATAAATTTGCCGCGTTCGGGTTTCTCGATGCGCAAATCAACAATCCGTATATCGGGCTTGCTCGCGCCGCCATAACGATCAGGAAGTTCCAGATGCACCGAGCGCCCGCTCCATGCATTCTGGATGGTTTCAAGCGCAGGCGTCGCCGAGACCAGTGCAATGGGAATCTGTCCCTGATGCGCGCGCACGATCGCCATATCACGCGCATTATAGATGAGGATTTCTTCTTGCTTGAAGGCGCTGTCATGTTCTTCATCGACAATGATAAGACTCAAATTGGCAAAGGGCAGAAAGAGCGCGGAGCGTGCGCCCACCACGACTTTACTCTCACCCAGCGCCACGCCGCGCCACGTGCGGCGACGAAGTGCGGGCGAGAGCGAGGAATGCCACAACGCTGGCTTTTCGCCAAAGCGCTCTGCAAAGCGCGTCATAAAGGCGTTCGAGAGGGCAATCTCCGGCATGAGGATCAAGACTTGGCGACCGCCGCGCAGTGCCTGCGCCACCGCTTCGAAATAGACTTCGGTTTTGCCCGAGCCCGTAACCCCATCGAGCAAAAAAGCTTCATAGCCGCCATTCCTTACACGGCTGACTATTTTTTGCGCGGCCTCGTGCTGCGCGCCGGATAATGTCTTGATATTATGATCAGGATCAGGATGGCTACAAGGCGCATCGGCTTTGAGCATCACCGCCCTGACAATGCCCTGTTTAACAAGCGTCTTGACCACAGACGATGTCACCCCTGCCGCTTTTTCAAGAGCCGCCATACGCTGCGGATGACCATTGGCAAGAGCCGCCACCACGCTTTGCGCTTTGGGCGAGAGGGAGAGCGCGGCAGGCGAAGGAGAGGCCAACGCATAAGCCACTGTCCCTTCCGCTTCATCCAAGGCCGCCGGAACAGAAAGCGCCATTTTAAGGACTCCTCCGCGCGGCTCCATGGTGTAGGCAGCGACCCAATCGATAAAGCCGCGCATGATCTCGGTCATGGGGGGAATGTCATGTTTGACCAGAACGGTTTTGATTTTTTCGGGCGGGGCGTCCGCGTGGGCGGGCAACTCCCATACAACCCCGGGCAGTGCGCGGGATCCCAGCGGCACTGTGACATAATCACCGACCCCGACCTCCATTCCGTCGGGAACGGCGTAATCATAGGCTTTTGGTACGGCGGATGCGACCAGAACCCTGCAAAACCTCATTTTAAAGTCCTATCTTGCAAACCTAAAAATCCGAAGGCATGATACGGGCGCAAACGACTTTAGACAAGACTTAGACCGATTAGGAATAGATAAAGGATAAAAACCATGAAATTTTTTGTTGATACCGCCGATATAGACGAAATTAAGGATATGGCCGCAACGGGCCTGCTTGATGGCGTAACAACCAACCCCTCCTTGATCCTTAAATCCGGCAAGGCCTTTATTCCCCTGATTGAAGAAATTTGCGGGATCGTGTCCGGCCCCGTGAGCGCAGAAGTGGCCTCCACCGATTTTGACACGATGTGGAAAGAAGCCGACAGACTGCGCCAGATCGCCGATAACGTCGCGGTTAAAGTGCCCCTCACCCCTGCGGGCCTTAAAGTGTGCAAACGGTTGTCGGATGAAGGCACCATGGTCAATGTGACATTGTGTTTCTCGCCTGCGCAAGCGATCCTTGCCGCCAAAGCGGGAGCCGCATTTATCTCGCCTTTTGTGGGCCGCCTTGATGACATCGGGTCGGATGGCCTCACCCTCATTCAGGATATTGTCGGGATTTACAGCAACTATCCCGATTTCCAGACCGAAGTGCTGGTAGCCTCGGTGCGCAACCCGATGCATATTGTCGAGAGTGCCAAAATCGGTGCCCATGTGGTCACCTGCCCCGCCAATGTCATCAAGCAACTCTATGGTCATCCTTTGACCGACAAAGGCCTTGCGGCCTTTGTTGATGACTGGAAAAAAACCGGACAATCCATCCTTTAGCATCTTCTAACCTGAAAGGTTGTTATCATGACCCACTTACTTCGTACTGCTCTTCTTTCCCTTCTGGTGGTTTCAAGTCTTGGACTTGCCGCGTGTAACAACACCATTCAAGGGGCGGGAGAAGACATTGAGCGTGCCGGTTCTGCGATTAAAAAATCAGCGGAATAATGCGCCAGCTTAAAAAAAGACCCCGCCATGTGCGGGGTTTTTTACGCTATCGCTTTCACCACTAAACCATGGTGCGTTTGGGCTCAGGTTGGGAGTTTTGCGGCACGATATAAGGAACTGATTGCACCCCCCTATCGGTTTCACGAGGACAGGATTGCGGCAGATGCGCAGGCGCCGTCTTTACATCAGGATGGAGAATCACATCACGGACAACGGCCGTTGTAAACGCGGTACACAACGCCCCATAACCGACGCCGACAACCACAGCCAGTTTCCCGAGCGATGACCGATTACCCCAGAAATCGCGCACATCATCCAAAAATTCTCTCATGTTTTTTTACCCTTTTAAAAAGCTCCGTCATTCCCCGAATTGGCGTAGCCAATTCTAGGGGAATCCAAGGATCTCGTGGATTGCCTTAGAATCGTCTGCGCCGATTCAGGCGATGACATGATCCCTATAAATTGTTGCGGCCATATTACCAAAATTTATAAATATGTCAAATACTGGGGTGCCGAAGGTAATTCTTGACAAATTAGGATTTAGTTCCTAATATGTCTTTATGACTGAGCGTGACGCCACCACCCCCGCCCCCCTTCCCCCGCTTTCGCGGGGCGAGATTTCCGCGCAGCAGGCCACACGTTTTATTTTTAATCTTGGCGAGCGGATGGGCCAACCCATGCCGCTTAGCCTTCTGGCCTGTCATCTTGAGCCTGACCTGCGCCCGCCCGAAACCTTGCGTGAGCTTGAATCCATGCTGATCAGCCAGTTCAGTGTCATGGACGGGGCGTTTCACTTTCTCACAGAGGGGCGCATGCATCCCGAAACACTTAAACTCGCGCTCCAAGCCCAGCGGCAATGTCGCAATACCTTTGCCACTCTCGCACGGGTGAGCAAGTCTCCTTCTGCACCTCTTCCCCTTACTCCTCTTGATCCCTCTGCCTCATAAGATGAGACACTGGACGCCCGAAGCCCGCGCACGCCAAGCCGCCTTGATCCGCTCGGTTCGTCCGTGGGCGCGCTCCACTGGCCCGCGCACCGCTTTGGGCAAAGCCATCTCATCGCGCAATGCCCTTAAACATGGCGCCTATGCGCGCGAGATGAAGATGATCCGCGCCTATCTTATTGCCCAGCGTTCATTTTTGCGGCAGGTGCGCTGGTCATCCAAGAAAATTTTATTTTCATCAAACGAACTATTATGCGCCGCCCCGCAAAAAGATGCTTTTTCGAGCCGAGGCGGTCTCCACCCGCCTGATTTTGTGCTAGAATCATCTCATGATGACTGATTCTGCGCCTCCCTCCCCGTCTTCCGCCCCCCTTGATGCCCCTGCGATCATCGCGTGGCTTAAAGCTCACCCTGATTTTCTGCACGCGCATCCCGAGCTGTGCGATGTGCTGCTGCCGCCCAAACAGACCACTGGCAAAGGTGTGGTTGATTTTCAATCCTATATGATTGAACGTCTCAAGGCCGACAAATCCGAAGCGGTGGCCACGGCGCAGGAAATTGCCCAGAATGCGCGGCACAACATGAATAACCAGACGCGGATTCACCGCGCGGTTTTGCAATTGCTTGAGGCCGAGAGTTTCGAGAGTTTTATTGAAGCAATTACCCTTGATCTTACCACTATTCTTGATGTGGATATCACAGCGCTCATTATCGAAGCCGAAGGCGAGAAGATTCCGCATATCACCACGCCCGGCCTGCGCATGGTTCCTGAAAAAACAATCACGCACTGGCTGGCGGGGAAAACCATTTTGCACCAATCCGATATTGGCGGGATTGAAGCGATTTACGGCTCGGCTGCGGGCCTTGTCAAATCACAGGTTTTGATCAAGCTCGAAATTGGCGATTATGCCCCGCCCGCCTTGCTGGCGTTTGGTTCGCGCGATCCGCATATGTTTCATCCCGCGCAAGGCACCGAGCAAATTTTGTTTCTCGCCCATGTGGTTGAGCGTCTGTTCCGTGCGTGGCTGCATGTGCGGTTTGTGTAGATCATGACGGCGGCGCGCGATCAGGACATCCAGCTTGATATGCAGCCTGACTTGCAGGATGCCTTTGCGGCGTGGACAGGATGGCTCCAGTTCGAGAAGAACATGTCGCCCCATACGTTGAGAGCCTATATCGCGGATACCTCGCAGTTTATCCGTTTCCTGCGGGATCACTATGACGCTCCGGTCAGTTTGAATGCTCTCTCGGGCACCTCGCTGCCGGATTTCCGGTCATGGTTATCGCGTAAAAGCATGGATGGTCTTGCCGCAAGTTCGCGGGCGCGTTCACTTTCGGGCGTAAAAAATTTTCTGCGCTGGATGGACAAAAACGGCCTCATGCACAATGCGGCCCTTGGCAATGTCAGGTCACCCAAGCTTCCCCACAAATTGCCGCGCCCGATGGAGCGGCCTCAAGCCTTCCGTCTGATTGAAGACCAATCCGGCGACTGGGTAGGGGTGCGCAATCACGCTCTGTTCACGCTTCTTTATGCCTGTGGCCTACGAATTGGCGAAGCACTCGCCCTCAATATTTCCGATATGCCGCGTGAGGGGTTTTTGCGCGTGATGGGAAAGGGCCGCAAAGAGCGTCAGGTTCCGGTCTTGAAGATTGCGGAAGAGGCTTTGAGCGCGTACCGTGCGCTCTGTCCTTTTGCCGAGACGGCGGATCGTCCTTTGTTTATGGGGGAACGCGGCGGCCGCCTTGCGCAAGGCGTGGTGCAGAAAGCCTTGCGTGATTTGCGCGTCGCGCTCAACTTGCCGGACACGGCAACGCCCCATGCCCTCAGGCACAGTTTTGCGACGCACCTCTTGGAGAATGGCGCGAATTTGCGCGAGATTCAGGAGCTCTTGGGACATGCCTCCCTCTCTACAACACAGCGTTATACAGAGGTCAATGCGGACGAGTTGATCCGCATTTACAAAGGCGCGCATCCGCGCTCACACTCGTAACTAGATATGAATGGGGCGGCCCAGAACGGCAAGTGCCGCTTCTTTGACGACTTCTTCCAAAGTCGGGTGGGCATGGCAGGTGCGGGCAATATCCTCGCTTGATCCGCCAAATTCCATGGCCAGTGTGACCTCGGAAATCAAGGTGCCGGCTTCGGGGCCAATAATGTGGCACCCCAAAACACGGTCAGTTTTGGCATCCGAGAGGATCTTCACAAAGCCGTCAATCGCATTCATTGCGCGCGCGCGTCCATTGGCCATGAAGGGGAACTTGCCTGATTTGTAGGTCACACCTTCGGCCTTCAATTGCTCTTCAGTTTTACCGACGCTTGCCACTTCCGGCCATGTATAGACCACACCCGGAATAAGGTTGTAATCGATATGACCTGTTTGACCCGCGAGCATTTCGGCAAGGATTACGCCTTCATCTTCTGCCTTGTGCGCGAGCATCGGCCCTGCGATCACATCGCCAATGGCGTAGATGCCGGAGATATTGGATTGGAAATGGCTGTCTGTTTTAATGCGGCCGCGTTCATCACGCTCCACGCCTACGCTCTCAAGGCCCAGGCCATCGGTATAGGCTTTGCGCCCGACAGCAACCAGCACAATATCCGCCGCAAGGGTTTCCTGTGCGCCGCCTTTCGCTGGCTCGAGGGTAAGCGTCACACCTTTCTTGTCAGCCTTGGTCGAGGTGACTTTGGTACCGAGTTTGAAGGTCATGCCTTGTTTAGTGAAAATCTTTTGCGCTTCTTTGGAAATCTCGCCATCCATGGTGCCCAGAATTTTGTCCATAAATTCAATGACCGTGACTTCGGTGCCAAGACGCATCCAGACAGCGCCCAGTTCAAGGCCGATCACGCCGCCGCCAATCACGACCAGTTTCTTCGGGACTTCGGTGAGTTCAAGGGCTCCGGTTGAGGAGACAATCTGTTTTTCATCAAGGGTAATGCCGGGGGGAACCGCGACATCCGAGCCTGTTGCAATGACAATATGCTTGGCGCTGTACACCGTTCCGGCGACATCTACTTGGCCTGCTGCGACAATCTTGCCCGCGCCTTTGAGCCAATCGACCTTGTTCTTTTTAAAGAGGAATTCAATACCTTTAGTATTGGAGTCAATGACGGCATTTTTGTGGCCCATCATGCCCGGCAGATCGAGCGCCACACCCGAAATCTTGATGCCCATTTTGCCGAGATTATCCTTGGCGTCATGGTATTTTTCAGAGGCAGCAAGGAGCGCTTTGGGAATGCATCCGACATTGAGGCATGTACCGCCGAGCGTTGCGCGTTTTTCAACGCAGGCAACTTTAAGGCCAAGCTGCGCCGCGCGGATCGCGCATACATAGCCGCCGGGGCCTGCACCGATAACAATAAGGTCGTATGATTGGGTTGCTGCCATAATGAATCCTCCGCTAGCCCCGCTAGACTATTCAAAGAGGTTTGCCTTGGCAAGAGGACAGATCAAAGTACTGCTTTTCTAGGCCTGCAGCTGTTGCAAGACATTGAGTTCAGACCTTATCCCGCTATTGGGGGGCAAGCCGCCCTCTTCGCCTGTGTACACCGCAAATTGAGGGCGAAACCATTTTATGCGCTGCGCGAGGGCCGGATTAGCCGCATCTTGTAAATGGTCACGCAAGGTATGAAGTGGAATCGTATGCGTTTCAGCCATCTGCATCTTGCCACGATGGATCGCGGCTTGAGAGACAATTTCCTCGGGCGTGAGCGCCATTTTGGCATTCATTTTTGCAAGGAACTCATTGCCGAAAATCTGCGGGTACGGGTCATAAACTCCAACTGGCCCATTCACGGTGGCGGCTTGCTGATTGAACAGCATCATCGGTGAGGCTTCGGGATCAACAAGCCCCATCATCCGGCTTAAGAACTCATCGACGGCTTCTTCATCCGTTCCTGAACCGCCAGCACCTGCAACCTTGAAATCACCCATTTGCAAATCGGCGCGGCGGGGTTCGATTTCAGGGTGGGAGCGGTGAACACCTTCACCTTTATATTCTTTCTCAATCGCTTTGGTATCTTCGCACTGGATCAAGATCAGCTGGTTGGGGAAGTCATAGCCCTTGTCGAGGAGTTCCTGTTTCCCGCGGGTAAAGCCATCGGCGACCGCTTTCATCAGGCCATCGTTCCCGCCACCAACTTTCATCGTGAAGCCGTTGACCGCCAGCAAATAACCGAGCCGTTCGGCCTGATTGACCCATGTCTCGTTGCGGTTGGTGGCAGAGAAATAGGCCGTCACCACGACGCAATCATTGTTTTCGGTCTGGCCGTGCGCATGGAAGCGCCGCTGGACGCCGGTGCAGCGCTGCGTTGTGCGCACTTTATCAATAATCGCTTTGGCAGCTTCGGCTTCGCCATCCACTTTGGTAAAAAGATGTTCGGCTTTTTGTCCGATAAGCCCCAGTTGCTGTTTATGCTCGATCAGGCGCAGCCATTTTGCAGCCGCCCCCCCCTTATCGACCACAATCGGAATAGGATTGAGCACTTGGTTGCGAACAACGGCACTCAAGAACGTCAAGCCGAGCTGAAGGTTGGCAACGGTGCGTGCTTGCGCGCTGGCCGAGTGAGGCAAAGGATCGTCACGCCCGACATACAGAACACGCGCGTGATCCAGAAGATTGCGGATATTGCGGCAATGTTCGGAGTTACTGACGCCGCCATTGCCTGCTTGTTCAAGAACAGATTCCCGATCAAGTTTATAACGCTTCCAGTAATCATGACCTTGTTGTGTCGAAATGCTTTCGCGCCCCAACATCGCGTGAATGCGGCGGAAGCTGCTGGTGGGGCCACGGGCATAAAGCGCCTCAGGCGTTGCCAGAATGCCCATACGCAATTTTCTGAGATTTTGGGGTTCCCGATCCGCGCGCGGCGTGCTGATACCGGCAAACCGTTGGAGCATTTTAAAGCTGTTCGCGTTCGGGCCATCCAGAACCCAATCGGGCATCTGGTCGCGCGTTTCTGTTTCATCGGGAACCAGCAGGTAATGCTCAGTCTGCGCGACCTCGACAGGTTTATTTGCAAGATATTTTGGTACTTGCGTCATTTTCAGGCGCTGCACAGAGCCTACGCACACCGCGTGTGTGTCCACAATTTCTTCGGCTGACTTACATGCCGCCAGTTCAGCAATCACCGTTTGAAGAGGCACAAACATCTGGAGCGCGGTATCGTAAGCGCGCAGGTCACGTTCATCAAAACGTTTGTCTTTGGCGCAGACGTCTTCGACCTTTTTGAACATTTGCGCCATGGCAATTTCAAGTCCGGTCGTGGTTTTCAAATGCGCCAGCTCAACCCCCGGATCCATCTGCATGGGATTCATTTTCTTGTAGGTGTCGGGAAAGAAAGCAGGGTCGGAGAATAATCCGGTGTAGCGTTCCCCTGCGCTGTTTTCAAGGCAGGTGCCAAGGCCACCATCATTGGTCATCATGACCACTTGGGAGATGTCTTCTACTCCGTGCATGCGGTAATAATGTTTGACGTTAGAGATACCAAGATATTCCATACGCTTGATCAGCTCGACCATCTTGATATAGGCGTTTCCTTCAAAGGAATACTGCTCTTCGTCGGGAATCTCGTACGGGCCGATAATACTTGTTGCCTGACGGATTTCACCCGCAAGACCTGACTCTTTCAGAGCCGTTTCGTTATGGCCGAATTTGATTTTGTCCGACGTGGCAAAGGTGAGAAAAGGGTCGGTCAAGCCACTGAAACAGGCCAGATCGAAATTGATATTCCGAGGATCGACCTTTTTTCCCCAATTTGACTTGGTCAGCAGGTCGGTTGTTTCTACTTGATCGTCCGAGATAAAAATCTTCATCCGGCTGAGATTTCCCACCAGTCCGGCATCTTGGGATTCGTCACCAATCAGCTCCTGCCAGAAATCAGTATTCTGGATCACGAATGGTTTTTGGTGAATGACGTTGGGATTGGCGAGCCGCTCTTCAAGCAGCACACACGCTTTGTAAAGGCTCGCGATGTCACCGGGAAGAAGAACCGGTATTTTTCCTGCATCCAGATCAGAGGATGAAAAATCAATATCTTTTCGGCCCTGCCATTCCAGTCCCAGAACTTCAAAATCGCTGATCGGATTTCCTTTTTGGGCTGCGATTGCTTTGAGGTACTCGGCTTCATTAAGCTGGGATTCCATGAGCGGGTGAATGTCGGTGCGGCCCATATATTTTGGATCAAGATGAGCATATTCACCTGTCTTGATATAGCTTTGCGGCTCGGCAGATATAAAAAAACCCGCGTGCATGCGGGTTAAAAGACGATAAAATGACGGAACAAAGTCGGCAGGATAAAGCGCAGGATCGATTTTTTGACCGGCAAGAAGCGCCGCAGAAGCATTTTTGAATAGAGTCACCTTTTGTAAAAGTTTGTCCATTTCCCTACCCTTTCCCTGTAACCTGTTACGCAAACTTGACATTCTTATAAGTTTATATGGTTAATATGTCAAGTGTTTTTCATATATACTAAAGGTTGATCGGGGTGGTTTCGCCGCCCCAATCCTCGAGCCACAAATCAGGTTTTTCCTCACGGAACTTTTTCACGAGAGCAATACAATCCGGATCATCCATAATGACGACCTCAACCCCTTGGCCTCTTAAAATATGGGCATTTCCTGAGGAATTGACCGTATCACCGATCACCACCCGTGGAATATGGAATTGGAGAATGGTGCCCGTGCACATCATGCAGGGCGAGAGCGTGGTGTACATGGTTGTCCCACGGTAATTCTTACGTGACCCCGCGGCGCGCATGGCCGACATTTCGCCATGTATAATCGGATTATTCTCCTGAACGCGCATGTTATGGCCTTCTCCCAGAATATTTCCGTCGGAATCGACCAAAACACCGCCAATCGGGCAACCGCCTTCATTGTAGCTCTTGAGCGCTAGTTCATAAGCACGGCGCATAAAAAATTTATCATCCAGCATTTCAACTCCCCTGTTTTTCGTGCAAAATAGAGCCATGAAAACTGTTAGGCAAGCTGAATCAGCGGTGCCGTCAGGTTATCAACCGAAGGGATACAACTTTGAATTACGATTTAACCGTTATCGGTAATTGCTGTACCGATTTTACCGCCCCTGTTTCAGAAGATTTCCTTCGTCAAAACAGCCTTATTCTGGGACAAAATGTTGAATTTGATGAGCAGATAGCCTTCTTACAGCTCAAATCGAAAGTTCTCGATTATGCTATCACCCCCGGTGGTGCAGGCGCCAATACGGCGCATGTTGTATCGGCACTGGGAGGGAAAACTGCCTTTATGGGGGTCAGAGCGGATGACCCCGAAGGCGCGCTCTTCGAAAAGTCACTGCGTGATGCTATCATTGATCCCTTCGTCTATAAATTGCCAAGTTCCACGCTCCCTAGCCCCCAAGTTCTGTGCTTCATTACGCCGGGTGGTGAGCGCAGTTTTGCAAGTTTCAATGGCGTGGCCACAACGCTGACTCCCAACGTTCTTGATCTTGATGTCATCGCGGCGAGCACCATCACACTTCTTGACGGACACGCCTTATGCTCGGCGACATCATTCGAAACGCTGATGCACGCTGCGCTCACAGCGCGCGCCGCCGAACAAATTGTGGCCATCAATATTGCCGACACCGGACTCATTGACCGTTATGGCGACGAAATCGAAGACCTGCTTATTCATTCCGACTGTTTGATTATGAACCGCAGTGAGGGCGAGCATCTGACCGGACTCAAATCACTTGAAAAAATGGCGAGCTTTCTTTCCCAAAAATTTCCCTTTGGTGCCATTACTGATGGATCAGCAGGATCAATTGTCTTTGACTGTGGCCGTATCGTTAACGTCCCTCCTGCCGATCTTTCGGGTATCCCCGCGGATAAAATCGATAGTAATGGCGCGGGCGATCACTATGCGGGCGGATTCCTCTTTGGCCTTGCCCATCACCTAAGCATTGAAGAATGCGGATTGATTGCCACTCTATGTGCCCGCGATTGTCTATCCCACTCGGGAGCACGCCCGATGGGGCCGTTATCATATCTTTTGCCGGAGGATGTTCTCTCTGACCTTGGCGCGGGGGAAAGCCTTCCCCCATCATGACTTTATCCCCTGTAGAGGCCATGCAAATGGCTGTCGATGTCGTTCTGACGAGTCCCCACCCCGAAAATAAAGTTGCGGCAACTTTATTTTCGGCGCAGGCTCACCTGTCACGAACCAACGACTGGCCCCAGCCCATCCGCGACAAAATCGGTATGACCACCCGCATTGGAGACAGCAGCGGCACACTTCATGCCGAAGTGAATTGCCTTTTGCATTTCAGCGCGAAAGCCGAAGGCGCATCGCTCGCCATTACCGACCCGTGCTGCCCCAACTGCGCCAAATATATTGCTGAGTCCGGCATTAAACATCTTTATATCGATCATAAAGGTTTCGAGAAAAACTTTGCCTTGCGGCGCGGCGATGAATTTGAAGATATGTCGCTGCGGATTCTCGCCCATGCTGGCATCACCATTGATAAAGTCCACCGCAAAAGCAACGTGATTACCACTATCTACGCTCCGCCGAAAAATTATTCTCCTCCTGAAGACAATCCGATTGAAATTAAACCGTCCCGCGCGCCTATCTCGGATGACACCTTGATGACCCTCGCACGTCTCGTGCGGGTTAAGCATCCCCGCTGGGGCTGCGCCCTTGCCACCGATACTACGGGTAAAACATGGACCCTGGTCGCCTCGGCCCACCCCGCCATTGGCTTTACAGAGCATGGCCTATCACACACCGATCTTCTGGATACAGGCAAATATGATTTTTATCTCGAACCGGTTAACCGCCTTCTGATGGGGGCGGCCCGCAAGGGTTTGCGACTTCTTCCTGATATGATCTGGTGTTCGGTCCTGCCGTCACCCCGCGAAATGGTTAACTTGATCGGTGCAGGGTTGAGCCGTTTGCGGATCGGTGATATTCAGACCCATAAGAAGGCCTCGTCCGAGGAAGCCTTCCGGCTTTTGGCAGAGACGGGGCTGGTACAATTTCTGGAGGAGAAATTAACATGATTAACGGCAACCCCATGACTGACGCCTTCACGCGCGCGGCCTATGACCGTGTCCCTGTGCACCACCAAAATCTTTTGACAGCGGTTGATCGTTTTGCCTATGGCGCGGCATTCCCGATTGAAACGACTTTAGGCGAGTATGCTGGAGAAAATTTTAACAAAGAAATTCTTGTTCAAGCCGTCACGGATATGATTCGATTGCCCCTGACCGATCCGGCAGCGCCCGTTGGCCATATCATGCTTGAACGCGCCTTTCGGGAATCAGGATTACCCGAGGCCAAGCTGGAAAAAATCATTACCATTACCGAAGAAGAAGCGATGAAGCGCATCAATTCTGGGGCTTATGTCCGCGAGCGTGACGGGGCCGTGCGCTACAGCGAGCATGGCCATCATGGCCGCCAGTATATTGCCCGCAACAGCACACACCGCACTGTTGCTGAAGTACTTCCTGCTCCAACCCTTGGCGCGCTCGCACTCACAACAATCAAACAAGGACTAAAACATTTGGGTTTGCGCTAGAGCAAGCCCTGATGGTGGCGGCGGATCATATCCTGAATATCTTCTTCACGGAATTCATAGCCGCGCCCCAGTTCTTCAATCACAATCTCGCGTACCAATAAGGCGAGGTCTTCGCCTGTCTCACACCACAGGTCGAGAACCGCGCGGCGATATACGACCAGCTTATCTTCTTCGCCATTGGCGATTTTCTTTTGAACCCCCGGAGCGACTTCCAGCGCCGAGTGAAACAGAGCCAGCAATTCGTATGGGTTTTCAAGATCCATATCTTGACTGATGGCTTCGTCCGCCAGTTCTTCGATTTCAAGCAGGAGATTTTCACATTTGGTGGTCAATTCATCAGGAAGCGTATCGATCACATGGCGCACCATCACCATCATGTCATCGGGTGACGGCGGAGCCGAGAAATTCATAACGATTTCCTGTCGCATCTGTATTTTCGCAGTCATCGTAAAGCGCCTCAAATCCTTGGGCCAAAATCTGTTGGATGATTCGGATCGTAGCGAAAACTAGACGGTTTGCCAAGTGGTGGCCGTTTGACCCTGTTTTACGAAGACATTTAGGCGCAATACCGAAAATTTTCCGGATCAGGCAGGCTGACTTTCAAGAAAACGTTGTTCCTGCGGAGCGGCCAACCAACTCTTGCCATTCTTCTTATGCAGTGCCGCAACGCTTTCAGGTACCCGCCCATTGCGGAAATCGTCAATCAGTCTTTCTCGCTCCACCTGTGCAATCAGACTCTCCCGTGAACTTCCATATTCAACATGAATCCCCGTTTGTCCAATCACATAGCTGGCGGCTTTATTACTATAGGCACGTTTTAAAATATCCTTGGCATACTGGGCAAAAACAGGAGCACCCAGAACATTGGCGAGGGCTTCACCCTTCACGTGGAAGACCACGTTGACATCGTCAAAGTTGATATTTTCCGGCGTCAGGCTCGTCCTGATACGGGCGCGCCATTGTTCCTGCGCCAAATCAGTTAAATCCTGATCGCGGCTGATGATGATATATTTGGTTGATCGGCCTTTTTCCTTTTCTTTCTCGCTCCGCTCCTTGAGTTGATACCAAGGACGGTTGAAAATAAAATCGTCCGTGTAGCCACCGAGACCTTCCAGATAAACATGCGAGAGGTTAGGCAATTCGCGGCTGAGCGCCGGAACAAGCCCGTAGGGCAGATTTTCATCAAAGAGAATGGAGATTTTTTTGCCGCGGTTATTCTGGCGATAGGCTTCGTGATCCGGCACATTGGTTGCCAAGAAAGCATGGCATAGATCAATGTCTTTTCTGGTGAGCTGCGGGAAGCGTTCGGTGGCATCGCCTTGCGCGACCGCTTCGAAAATTTCAGCCAGCGGAATGTCTTCCGTCTTAACAATACTTTCGTTATCGGCACTTCGGTCAAACAGCCGGAGGCAGTAGCCCGCCCCTTCCCCCAATGATATGACGCGGTCGGTCGGGCATTTGCGGGTAATTCTGAATTTTTGGTGACTCAACTTTTTCTCTCCCTGCCCCTTATTTTTTTATTTATGCGGGCTGCCTGAAATTATCATGATTCGGTTGCGCCGCAGCAACTCTTTTGGGGAACAATTCAATCGTTGGCTCTTTCACTCCGTGGTGAAAGGCGATAAATCCTGCCGTGTTCAGGCGCATTTCAGCCAGATTATCTGTGATATGCCCTTGCCGGATAACGTGATCCAGACGTTCGAAAATCTGGCGCAGTTCATCTTCCTGCGCTGTATGTGTGCACAGCACCACCACTGGCGCTTTGTCCACATAATCGATCAGTTGATCGGGATTTGCCGCTTTTACAAATTGCGGGGAAGGACGATTGGCCTGCCCTCGGTTGCGAATGATAACCAGATCATAATCCGGTTGTTTGCCCCATGCATCTGCGCGTTTGTTTGTCCCTTTTGGTGCAAGATCAAACGATCCAAAACGGTCCTCAATATAGGGATAAAATGTTTCGGGTATGTTGGTATCGAGAAGAATTTTGAGGTTGTGCCGCGGCACTTCCAGTTGCCCGACCAACCAGCGATCAAACTGGTCATTCATTCCGCGATGGGCTAAGAGGGCGGCCTCCAGCGTTTCGGGGCGCAGAGCCGGATCTGATGCCAGCAGTTTTTTGGGAACGGCTCCGTCCTTTAGTTTGCCGAGAATATCCGGCAACGTATAATAGCCGATATTCCCTTGCTCATCGTAATAGCGCTGCAAAGCAGAAGACGCAAAAAGCTGGTTAATGTCGAACACGCAGATACCTTTATGGCAACTTTTTTATTATGTGCATTTGCGATAAATCATTGCCGCATTAAAAGCAATAAAAATGTGTCAGCTTTCGATTTTCTCAACAGGGGGCATATGTTCAAGATGTTCATTGATTTCATCCAGAAACGGCATCGCCGTTTGTGTACCGCGCTTCATGCAGGTTAAGGTTGCGGCCACTGCGGCTCTTCTCATGCCTTCGGCCATGCCCAAACCTTCGTGAATGGCCGCCGCAAAGGTGCCGCAATACGCATCCCCCGCTCCGGTAATATCCACGATCTGTTCCTGATCTACGGGCATGATCCCCGTTCCCCATGCCTCACCCTCTTTGGTGAAGGCTACCGCGCCATGACGACCCAGCGTCACGATACAGGTCAGTTGGCCTTCGACGGATAACGCCTGCGCGAGTTTGAGCGCATTATTCTCTTCGCTGCCAATACCAAGTTTCTCGGCGATCTGGCGCGCCTCGATACTGTTGACGATCAGGTAATCGAGAAGACCCAATGCCTTTTTGGGAATTTTGATCGCGGGCGCCAAGTTAAGAATAGTTGTTACGCCACGTGCTTTGGCACGTTCCAAGAGTGTTACTGTCTGCTCGACAGGAAGTTCCATCTGCATCAGGAGAACATTGCGTTCAAGCAGAATTTCGTCGGGAACCTGTTCGTGAATCGCCTGAACATTTGCGCCCGTCATGACAATCGTCTGTTTTTTTCCCAATGATTCATGAGCAATAACCGAACATCCCGTCGGAAGTTCGTCCGTGTAAGCAACGCCCGAAACCATAACGCCATTCCCTTTGAGGGCATCGCGCAGCTTACGCCCGTAATCGTCATTGCCCACACGACCAATCAAGGCCACACGGATTCCCATGCGCGCCGCCGCGAGAGCCTGATTGCCCCCCTTCCCTCCCGACAACATCTCATAATCCGACGAGAGGACTGTTTCACCAGGGAGGGGAAGCTTTTCAAGACCCACGGAAATATCCATGGAGAGGGAACCGAATACGATAATCATCCTTCATACTACCATATTTTTTTATCTCCCCCAAGAGGCTCCAGAAAATAAGAATGATTATCAGCATTATTTCTTTTCAATTTTTTGATCTGGTGTTGGCATTTCTTAAGGGCGGGGCTATAACTGAGATATTCCACATGTGGCGGCCCCTTTAGAGGGCCATGTTCGGGGGAGTTTCCTGATGGATTACAAAGGTTTTTTTGATAAGCGCATTCAAGATTTGAAAAATGAGGGACGTTACCGCGTCTTTGCCAATCTTGAGCGTATTGCCGGTGAATTTCCGCACGCACTTTACCGCGATGCCGAAGGGCACACCAAAAAAGTTACCATCTGGTGCAGTAACGATTACCTTGGTATGGGGCAAAATCCGGTTGTGCTACGAGCTATGCACGATGCGATTGACCGCTCTGGCGCAGGCGCGGGTGGTACACGCAATATTTCTGGCACAACGCGTTATGTGGTCGATCTTGAATCGTCTCTCGCGGATCTACACCATAAAGAGTCTGCGCTTGTTTTTCCTTCCGGTTACACCGCCAATGAAGGTGCGCTCTCGACCATTATCCGGCTTCTCCCCGAGTGTCAGGTGTTCTCCGACTCACTCAATCATGCCTCTATGATTCACGGCATTCGTGAAGGCGGCAGTCAGAAATTTATCTACCGTCATAATGATCTCGATCACCTCGAAAGTTTGTTGCGCGCCGCGCCGCATAACCTTCCTAAACTGGTTGCTTTTGAATCTGTTTATTCAATGGAAGGTGACATCGCTCCGATTGCACAAATATGTGATCTTGCCGAAAAATACGGCGCGATGACATATCTGGATGAAGTTCATGCAGTGGGTGTTTACGGCCCGCGCGGGGGCGGTGTGGCCGAGATGCGCGGTCTGCTTGACCGCATTGATGTGATTGAAGGTACCTTTGGAAAAGCCTATGGCCTTATGGGCGGATTTATTACGGCCAACAACTCAATTATTGACGCTGTACGTTCGTACTCTGCCAATTTTATTTTTACGACCGCACTCCCCCCTGCTCTGTGCGCTGGAGCTCTCGCTAGTGTCGAGTATCTCAAAACATCTTCGCGTGAGCGCGCTATTATTCATGCCAATGCCGCATCATTAAAATCGGCGCTCACAAAAGCCGGACTGACCTATCTTCACGGCGAGAGCCATATCGTGCCGTTGATTATCGGGGACTCCGTGTGCTGCAAAGCCATTACCGATTGGCTGCTACAAGCCTATGATATTTATGTTCAGCCGATCAATTATCCAACCGTCCCGCGCGGTACCGAGCGTATGCGCCTCACGGCAACGGCGGTACACACGCAAGCGCATATTGACCGCCTTGTGAATATTCTCTCGAGCATGTGGGAAGAAAATCACGGTTTTGCCGGCATTAAAGTCGCTTAATATTATATGCCCGCATAATTCGCAAGTTTTTGCGCGCGGCCCAGCGCCTGATCGAGCGCAGCCATTGTTTTAGAAAGATCGGGCGTGTTGTCATTCATCCATGTGAGCATCACCCACCCATAAACAGCGCACAATCCGGCGAGGCGCAGTTCACCCAGCCTTCCCCCCACATCAAACCCCGCCAGAGCGGCCATGGCTTTCATACTTCCCCTGACCTGAGAAATATCCGTGCATATTTCATTTTTTACCCAGCCAAAAGCTTTGAGAAAGGAGATATGCGCCGCGCGGTGAGGCGTAGCCAGATCAAACCGTTCCATGATTACATCAAACAGACGATCACGCAGTGATGTGTCACTATCCCACACCAGTCCCGCCTCTTCCGTTTGCCGATCCAGATCAGTAGTGATGGCTCTGACAATATCTGCTTTGTGCGGAAAGACAGCGCAAAGCTCACCATATGTCACCCCACAAGCTTGAGCAATCTCAAGAGGAGCCACTGTCTCCCACGGTTCTTGCGCAGCGAGAATTAGCGCCTGCTCGATAATCTTCCGGCGAAGAGAGGCTTTGTCTATTTCTGTCTTTGTTTTTACTTTGCGCATGGTGTAAAAATAGTGGACTACAGACCCTAAAACAACCCTGAAAGATTCTTATCCAATGACTTCTCGTTATGGCGTTACCGCAATTGGCAATGCAATTGTTGATATTTTGGCTCCTGCAAGTGATGAGCTGGTTAATTCGCAAGCTGCCTTCGGGATGCACCGCGGCGCCATGAATTTGATTGATGCACCGCGCGCCGCCGAAATTTATGCCATGATGGGCGCAGCAACCGAAGTTTCCGGAGGCTCGGCTGCCAATACCATGGCGGGGTTTGCCTCTTTTGGCGGAAAAGGCGCTTTTATCGGTAAAGTTGCTGATGACCAAATGGGCCGGATTTTCCGCCATGATATGCAAGCAGGCGGTGTCACATTCCGCACGCCCCCCGCACAGAATCATTTGCCAACCGCACAATGTCTTATTTTAGTCACACCTGATTCCCAGCGCACCATGAATACCTTTCTCGGTATATCCACTAAGCTAGCTCCTGCCGATGTGGACGAAGACCTTATTTCCAGTTCACGCGTTACTTATCTTGAAGGTTATCTGTTTGATGAAATCGATGCCAAAGCTGCTTACCGTAAGGCCTCCGAACTCGTTAAAAAACATGACCGACGCATCGCACTGACCCTCTCCGATACATTCTGCGTCCAGCGCCACCATGCTGATTTTCTTAACCTCGTTGACCATCACGTTGATATTCTCTTTGCCAATGAAGCCGAACTTCTTGAACTGACAGGCCTCAAGGAAATTGATTACGCTGTATCGGCCATTCGCGATAAATGTCCGATCAGTGTTGTGACACGCGGCAAGAATGGCTCGTACATTGTTACCAAAGATACGACCTATAAGATCGACGCTATTCCACCTCAGCAACTGATCGATACAACAGGCGCAGGAGATGCGTATGCTGCCGGATTTCTGTTTGGCTTGACCGAAGGGTTACCCCTGCCGGAATGCGGACGCCTCGGGTCACTCGCTGCCAGCGAAGTAATCAGCCATCTCGGGCCACGCCCGATGGTCAGCCTTAAAACCCTTGTATAGGATGTAATTTTTAGTCGGTGTGGATGGGTACGCCGAATTCAAACTTCGATGTTTTTACCGACAATGCCGATTTAACCGATGCCACGTTGGTACTTTCAACCAAGTGGTTGGTCAGGAAATCCTGATAGTCATCCCAATCGCGGGCCACGATCTTGAGCAGGAAATCACTCTCGCCTGTCATTACGTAAGCCTCACGAACTTGCGGCCATTTTTCAAGTTGTACTTCGAACTTTTTAAGCTCTCCCTCACCAATAGATGAGAGCTTAATATGTGCGAAAACCGTTACAGGGTAGCCCATCGCCGCAGCGTTCACACGCGCGTGGTAGGAGAGGATAATGCGACTTTCTTCCAAATTTCTGACACGGCGCAGACAAGGCGGCGCGGATATACCGGCATTTTTAGCCAGATCAACGTTGGTAATACGCCCATTAGACTGAAGATCACTCAGAATGCGCCGGTCAATCCGGTCCAGTTTCACAGCAACCTTGTTTTCAAGTACTGGTAATGTCATGTTGTTATTCTATCCTTGTAATTTACTTTGCTTACATACATTATTTTGATGAAAATGAAACATTATTTTATTGCGCTGCACTCGTGATCGCCACCTTTTCCACCGTTTATTCTTCCCCTTGCTCTACACCGGATAAAATCCCTAACGTCTGGGTTGCAACCGAAGGGATGGCCGGCACCGAAAACCAATGTATCGGGGTTGCCGAAGCCCTTGGATTTCCGTTCAAGGTGCACCGTATTTCCCTCCGGCAACCTTGGAAACTGCTTTCGCCCTATCTCGGCTTTGAGTGCTCCTTGAGTTTTGCCCCTCTCCCCCAGCCGCCATGGCCTGATATTCTGATTGCCTCTGGACGCAAATCTATTGCGATTTCGCGTTATATCAAGAAGCAGAGCCAACAAAAAACCTTTACCGTACAAATTCAGGATCCCCGCATCTCACCCGATGATTTCGATCTGGTGGCTGTCCCCCGCCACGACCCAACGCGCGGCGATCATATTCTTGTGACTATGGCCACGCCCAATCGGGTGACTCTTGCTCGGCTCGAGACCGCCGCCAAAGAATGGGCGCCGCTTTTTTCAACCATTCCCGCCCCCCGCGTAGCCCTGCTTGTGGGAGGTAGCACAAAGAGCCATCCGTTTACAGCGCAAGAACTCGACACCCTGATCGGGAGCCTATCGGTTCTCCCATCCAACGTTACTTTACTGGTGACAACATCGCGGCGCACAGGGGAAGAAAACACCGCCAAGCTCCGTGATTTTTGCGCGGGCCGACATCACTATTTCTGGGATGGAGAACTGCCCAATCCCTACCTTGGTATGCTGGCATGGGCTGACTCCATTCTGGTTACTGCCGATTCAACATCCATGATTTCTGAAGCGGCCAGCACGGGTAAGCCCGTTTATACTTTACCGATGATGGGTCTTTCGCGACGGCAGGAACTTCTGGTCGAAAACCTGACCGCAGATGGTTATATCCGGCCCTTTGCGGGGAAATTCGACAGCTGGACACCCCCACGCCTTGCCGATTCAGCCTTGATTGCGCAGGAAATCCGCAAAAAACTTGGATTAATGTGAATTTTGTCACGTTGGCTCTTTACCAAAAGCCGCCAAGCGTCTAGATCATGGGTATCATGACTCAAAAGCAATACACGACCAAAGTCCTTATTATCGGATCCGGCCCTGCCGGATATACTGCCGCCATTTACGCTGCACGCGCGAATCTTTCGCCCCTGCTGGTGACGGGTATGGAGCCGGGCGGTCAACTTACCATCACCACCGATGTTGAAAATTATCCCGGGTTTGCCGACCCTGTTCAGGGCCCATGGCTGATGGAACAAATGCGCCTCCAAGCCGAGCATGTCGGCACACAGATGCTGAGCGACCTGATCGTCGATATTGACTTTTCGAAGCGTCCTTTCACCGCGAAGGGCGATAGCGGTACGCTCTATATTGCGGATTCAGTAATTATCTGTACAGGAGCCAAAGCCCGCTGGCTCGGCATTCCTTCCGAGAAAACTTACCGCGGTTACGGCATCTCGGCCTGCGCCACGTGTGATGGATTCTTCTTCCGCAATAAACCAGTTGCTGTGATTGGCGGCGGCAACTCTGCCGTTGAAGAGGCTTTGTTCCTCGCCCAGTTTGCCAGCCATGTCACCCTCATTCACCGCCGCAACACACTCCGCGCCGAAAAAATCGGTCAGGAACGTTTATTTGCCCATCCGAAAATATCAGTTATCTGGGATAGCGCCGTGGACGACATTCTCGGCCATCCTCCAGGAAGTGAAGGGCAACCGATCGGTGTCACAGGTCTGCGCCTTAAAAATACCACCAATGGATCGCTGCAGGATATAAGTGTTGACGGCGTGTTCGTCGCCATTGGTCATGACCCCGCAACCGAAATTTTTAAAGGTAAAGTAGCCATGGACAAAGAAGGCTATATTCTTACCGCCCCTGATTCCACGGCCACGTCTGTTGCGGGGGTTTTTGCCGCGGGTGACGTGAAAGATAAAGAATACCGTCAAGCGGTGACCGCTGCCGGAATGGGGTGCATGGCCGCACTTGAAGCTGACCGCTTTCTGGCTGGCGTACATTCGAAGCGTTATGAGGAGGCTGCCTAACGGCAGGCCCTGCGATGGATTGGGATAAGCTGCGCATTTTTTATATGGTTGCCAAGGCGGGTAGTTTTACCCACGCTGGAAATTCCCTGAACCTCTCGCAGTCCGCCGTTTCGCGGCATATCTCTTCATTTGAGGAAGAACTTGGCCTATCACTCTTTCACCGTCATGCGCGGGGGCTTGTCCTTACCGAGCCGGGTGAGATGCTTTACGAGGCCTCACAAGATATTTTCTCGCGGATGATGGCGATTGAAAGTCATTTGAGCGATTCGCGCGATAGTCTTTCGGGGCCGCTTACCGTCACGATTGCCGAATTTTTTGGTACAAGTTGGCTTGCCCATCTGCTCGGAGAATTCCACAGCAAATATCCTGAAATCCGCACCACCGTTTTAATGGATGACCGTATCCTCAATCTGGGACTTCGTGAGGCAGATGTCGCTATCCGGCTTTACAAACCAGAGCAGCAAGATTTGATCCAGCGCCATATTGTGACCATGACCTTCGCAGTCTGCGCCTCCCGCGCTTATCTGGAGCGGTGCGGCACTCCGAAAAACTTTGCTGATCTTGCCAAGCATACTTTGATCGCCTACCCATCACAGGCAGTTGTTCCCTACAGTAATCCCAACTGGTTGATTGACCAGCTTGCTTTGCCCGCGGATTCAGCCGCCAATGTCCTGGCCATGAATTCCCTTTCAGCGATAGCACAAGCCATTTACAGCGGAGCCGGAATTGGCGTTCTTCCCCATTATATGATTGAAAGAGAAGGCAATTTGGTCAATCTGTCACTCGGAGTCCCGCCGCCTTCTGTCGAGGTTTACTTTGTATATTCGGAGGATCGCCTCAATTCCCGCCGCATTGGTGTTTTCCGTGATTTTCTGGTGGAAAAGGTCAGTGCAACCCCCTTCTAAGGTATGGTCGCGCCGCACAATCTTTAGTTCATTTTTAGAAAAAACCCTAAAACTCAAGGTATTACAATTTAGCATTCCAGCTATGCAAAAATAGCATTTGTTTTTTAACACTCCTAGACATATAAGACCCGTGAACCTTTTGGTTCTTTACGTTCTTTTGAACGTAAAACCTCCCTGTTCAACTCGCCGGGCTTTTAAGCCCGGTTTTTTTTGTAAAAACTGTTCCCCTTCCCTTTATCTCTGTTACTATGGGTGTGTACTTTTACCTTTTGGCTGTTTCAGCCTTTCGAATTTGTTTCCCATGTTTCTTAACTTAAGCAAAAATTCAGCAAAACCAACGACAAAACCCCCAGTTATCGCCTTGTTCAACCATGGCGGGGGGATGCGTGGGCTTATTACCGCCCATTTTATGCAAAAAATCGAGGATGTTACTGGTTTACATATGTCAGATATGGTCGATATTTTTATGGGCCCCTCGACCGGATCAATCCTTAATGCCGCCCTGAACATCCCTAACCCCTATGACCCGCAGAAACCAAAATTCAAGGCGCGACATATGGTGCGCTTTTACGAACGGGAAGGCATTCATATTTTTCCGCGCGACTCTTTTCGCGCCTTCCGCAGTATGATCCATGATTTCAATAACCGAACGATGCAGCTGGAACAACTCGGGAATCTCCTCAAACACGGGCATTACGAACATGCTAGCCTTGGCCGCTCGCTGCGCGCCCTTTACGGGCGGCACACCTTGTCGAATTCGCTCAAGAGCCTTATTATTCCTGTCTATAATATTGACTCAACCCATCATTACCCCCACCAAAGAGTGGGCAGCCACGCCGTCTGGCTTAAAAATATCAAGCTTGAAGACGCCCTTGCCCGCCCGCCCTGCCCACAGGTCGATATTTATGATGCCGTTCTTGCCAGTACCGCCGCGCCCACCTACTTTCCCTGTCACCGTTTTCCGGTCAAGGCCGCACCGGATGCCGAGGAAAGTCTTATCACCGGAATCGATGGCAGTATGTTCGACAACCCTTGCGTCAGTTATTTTGGGGCGCTCAAGCCGCATCTTCCGCCTGATCGCGACCTCATTCTGATTGTCCTCGGAACGGGACAAACCAACACCTCTATCCCGCGTGACATGTGGAATCGCTATGGTGCCTTAGGCGTGGTTGACCCCAAACATAATATGCCGCTTATCAACTTCTTCTTTTATGCGTCCGAGACTGCCCTTCTTGAAAGTTTTGAAGATTCATTCTCGTCAAACTTGTTTGTCTTTAACAAATCCCTGGTCTCCGGCCCCTATCAACACGACTTTCCGTCAACCGATATTGACGATGCCAGCCACGAAAATGTTCGGCGTATGAAAAATTTCTTCGAGATGACTCTTGAGGAAAACCGCCCTCAGTTTGACCGAATGTGCGATCTGCTGGTACACAACTACGAGGCGAAACTCAAGGGACCCTCGCCTCTGGAACCACAAAAACCTGTGCGCCGTAATTTTTTCGGCCCAAAAACTTCTGGCAAATAAGTGTTTTTTTGATTATAGAAAAACACACCCTAGCGACATATCAGGTTCCATTTCCTCATGCCAGAGAAGCGTGTTCCAACTCCCCATTCTGTGTTGCATCTCCATGGCGGAGGGGCCCTTATTCTCTCGCAGCTTCTTAAATGCACGGTCATTGAGGATGTAACTGGCGCGCGAATCTGGGATATTTTTCCAACGGTTATGGCCGACTCAGGCGGCACTATTCTTGCCCTGTGCCTACATGAAATCCCTGCACGTGATCTCCTCCAAACATATATGGAGTCAATTCCTGAATCTCTTCCGCAAAAGGGGTTTTTCTTTACCCAGCCCCTCCCCGTGACAGCTAACCGCTTCGACCCTAACCATCTGGAAGGTACGCTGCGCAAAATTCTGGGTGATAAAAAACTTGGTGATGTCCGCGGCAATTTGTTGGTGCATACACACTCTCTTGAAAACGGGGCAGGACGCTTGGGCAAAATTACGGCCTCTGATGGGCATACATCTTATTATAATACGGATGGTAACCATAGCCTTGTGGATATTGCGCTCTCGGCTTCGGCCGTTCCCGGTATTATGCCCGATTATGATGGCTATATTGATCCGATTGCCACGCAAAATCCAACGGCAATTTTTGTCAAGCTTAAGGATGCTTTTCCCGATACCCCTTTTCACTATCTTCAACTAGGGTCTATCCACGACCAACAGGTTGGGAATAGCTTGACACAAGGCAGTTTTCTGGGGGGATTGTTTCGCGGTCGATTTCTAAGATATACGGCGTTTCACGCCAATTCCCTGCATCTGCACGATCTCAATTTTGCCTATGATAACGTTACGACCCATTCCTTGGTTACAGATACACGCACCCCGTTTCAATCCACCAATAACTCCATCAAGCAGCGGACGCTCCTGAGCATTGAAACTCTGGACGATATTGAAAGACGCAGCGATGAATATGAAGTTTTATGTTTAGGTTTACGCGAAAACATCCTTCATCACACGGGCAGTTTCATGGGCATTACGCAATCAGTTTCCGATGTCCGCGCACAGGTTGACCCTTTTATGTTCAAGGGAAAAATTGTGACCGATGACCCTGATTCCGTTCCGCCTAGTTTTCCGAGTCCGGATATTATCCCCCTCCAGCAATCACCTCAGTATATCTTCGGTTATGCCGCTGGCTACATAATCGGTAATGCACTGAGCCATACCAAGGGGACGTTGACCCGTGCATTCAAAGATGTTCTGGCAAGTTGGGAACCCAAACTTTTTCCAAAACTCGAACGGGACTCTACCGTTTCAAAAGATACACGCGCTCCATAAAGAGCGCGCGTCTCCTATCTTCATTTAGTTCTTACTCAGGCAACTGCCGTTTCTTTTGAAACTTTCAGCGCCGCGCAGGCTTTTTGGATCCGCATGCAAGCCTCTTTGAGCAACTCGGTTGAGGTGGCATAGGAAATACGGAAGTACGGCGACAGGCCGAACGCTGCGCCTTGCACAGCCGCAACGCCCGCGACTTCGAGCAGATAGGTTACAAAATCCTCATCCGTTGCGATGGTTTTCCCTGCTGGTGTCACTTTGCCGATGCATCCTGCGCAGCTCGGGTACACATAGAAGGCCCCTTCCGGTATCTGGCAGGTGATCCCCTCAGCAGCATTGAGCATCTCCACGACCATATCGCGGCGTGCCTTATAAGTGTCACGCCAACCATTGAGGAACGACTGGTCACCGTTCAAGGCTGCCACTGTTGCGGCTTGCGAAATAGAGCACGGGTTGGATGTGGAGTGAGACTGCACAGCACCAATGGCTTTGATAATGTCCTTAGGCCCTGCCGCGTAGCCAATGCGCCAACCGGTCATCGCATAAGCTTTTGATGCACCGTTACAGGTGAGCGTCCGGTCATAAAGTTTAGGCTCAACTTCGGCAGGGGTAAAAAATTTAAAGCCATCATAGACCAGATGTTCATAGATGTCATCGGTCATCACATAGACATGCGGGTATCTGATCAGTACATCGGTCAGAGATTTCATTTCATCATAGCTGTAAGCAGCGCCGGTCGGGTTGCTCGGAGAGTTGAGGATCACCCATTTTGTCTTTGGTGTGATCGCAGCTTCAAGATCTTTGGCGGTGAGTTTGAATCCGTTTTCTTCACGGCATTCGACAAAGACGGGTGTCCCTTCGGCAAGAATCGTCATGTCGGGATACGACACCCAATACGGCGCCGGAATAATCACTTCATCGCCCGGATTGAGGGTTGCCATCAGGGCGTTATAGAGAACCTGTTTGCCGCCTGTTCCGACGGTGATCTGGCTGCGTTCATAGGAGAGGTTATTGTCGCGTTTGAATTTGGCGATGATGGCGTCTTTAAGCGCGGGCGTTCCATCCACGGCGGTATATTTTGTCTCACCACGTTTCATGGCAGCGTAGGCCGCTTCTATCACAAAGTCAGGGGTGTTGAAATCCGGCTCACCTGCGCCAAGGCCAATCACGTCTTTGCCAGCGGCCTTCAACTCAGCCGCGCGTGTGGTCACCGCAATCGTGGGGGAGGGTTTAATACGGCCTAAACGTGACGCAATTACAGACATGAATTTTCCTTTCCGGTTATATTTAGCCCTGCAAGTTAAGAAAATTTCGTCCAAAGAGCAAGAGGATTGTCGTAATCAAAAGGCATCAGGGCGAATAAGTCGCTCGGCGGCATTGCGGTTAACATCACAGTTTTCTCCGAAGGTGATGTTTTGCCGCATAAACCAGTCTTTGAGCGGCTTTAACGTTTCGTTTTCAAGATCACGCATCATATAGCGCTGGAGCGTCGGAATGAGAGGGAGGAGCGCTGTTTTTCCGCTTAAAGCCAACTTAATGGCCTGCCCAATAACCCTGCTATGGAACTGGCAGGCAATCACCGGATACCACTGCGCAAAAGCATCCCGTTCATCTTCGGCAAGGCTCTTCAAAAAACGCTCCAAGCATTCAAGACGGATCGGTTCAGAAACAATCCGGCGTGCGTCTTCAAGTAAATTGACCAGATCATAAGGAACCGGTCCATTCATTGCACCTTGAAAATCGAGAATGCCCACTTGCTGGACATGATCGCGTTCAGGCAGCCACATCAGGTTCCCCGGATGGAAATCAATATGCTGGAATTGATGGGGGATACTGGGGAGATTTTTTTCTATTCCCTTCCATATCCGTTCATAATCCTCCACAAGACCCTCAGCATTTCGCTGCCCGCGCGCGAAGGGCATGTACCAATCCACAATCCTGCGGCGTCCTTTATACACGTGTCCATCGTAAAAATTGGGTAGTTCAATTGGCTTACTGCGCGCCTGCTGATGAAGATGTATGAGAGCATTCGTTGCAATCAGATAAAGATCATGGGTGCGTCCCTCTCCCATCCCGAGAAGACGCGAAAAACTATCATCGCCAAAATCTTCGACAAGCAAAAGCCCACCTTTGAGATTCTGGGCAAAGACTTCGGGCGCGGATAACTCGAGTGAGCGCAGATAATCGGCTATTTTTATGTAGTCACCTAGCTTATGCCCAGGGGTAGCCCGCGGATCATCATCCGGCACCGCGTGCATGACAATGGCTGTTTTGTCCTTCTTTTTGATACGGAATATTTTACGCTGCGACCAGTCTTCACCGACAGGGAGTTCGGAGGCCCCGCCCCATCCGGTGCTGGCATAAAAATCAGCGCGTTGCTCGGGATCAAGACCCATGGTACTTACTTCTTTTTGGAGGTCTTGCTTTTAGCAGCCATGAGTTTGAGCGCATTGATATGCTGCTGGGAGGCTTGTTTCTTACCAACACGGGGAGCCGCATCTTCCGCAGCAAATTTAGGCACATTCTGTCCCCCTAGCGCCTTGAGCAGATCAAGGCCAAACGCATTTTCGTTTTTACCTGATTTGGGCGGCGTGGGTACTGCCGGAATATCATCGCCTGCGCCGCGTTCTTTTTTCTTTTGTTCTTGAATCGCGATACGGCCTACGGCATGGGCGACAATCCCCGATAAATGGGGCTTCGCGAGGGCCAAGAGCAGTTGGTCATCCTCAAGCGCTTGTGACGAGATAATCTGGCGCGCTTTGGTTTCGTTGCCTTTGGCTTTGGCAAGAGCGTCAAGGATACAGGTTTGCAGATAGGATTTGGCCATGGCGATTCCTCGTGATTATGCCTAAGAATAACACTTCTGCATCCCCGACAAAAGACATAAAACACTATTTTATAAGGGCGGCCAATTCCGCAACCAATTTCTGCACACCCTTAACGCGGTCTTTGATGCTGTCCCACGCGCGAATAATAACCAGTTTCTGGTCGGGGCGGATTTTAACGCTGCTGGGGTTTTTGTTAATCCACGCAAAAAACTTGTCGGGGTTGGGCGGTGCATCGTTGTGAAAGCGCATAATGGCTCCCTTGGGGCCTGCATCACAAGCCGCAATTCCTGCTTGTTTACACAGCATTTTGATGCGCACGATGTCCAAAAGGTTCGTTACTTCTTCTGGTAGGTGCCCAAAACGATCCACCAGTTCGGCGGCAAAAGATTCGGTGTCGTCCTCGCTTAGTAAATCCCCAAGGCGGCGATACAGGCTCATGCGGGTGGTCAGATCGCTTACATAATTTTCGGGGATCAAAACCGATGTGCCGAGATTGAGGACGGGACTCCACTCATGGTCTTCGGCTTTGTGTTTTTCAGTTTTTCCCAGCCCCGAGCGTGCCAGCGCCACGGCGTCTTCCAACATCTGCTGGTACAGTTCAATCCCGACCTCCTTGATATGACCGGATTGTTCCTCACCAAGCAAGTTACCCGCCCCTCGGATGTCAAGGTCATGGCTTGCCAGCTGAAATCCCGCGCCAAGGCTATCGAGCGTTTCGAATATTTCGAGGCGTCTTTGCGCGTCCGCTGTGAGCCTCAAGAGTGGAGGGTAAGTCAGGTATGCATAAGCACGCAGTTTTGATCGTCCCACACGCCCCCTGATCTGATAGAGCTGCGAGAGGCCGAACATATCCGCGCGGTGGATGATGATGGTATTCGCCGATGGAACATCAAGGCCCGATTCAATGATATTGGTGGCCAGCAATATGCCGTATTGACCGTCATAAAAAGCATTCATCCGGTCTTCAAGATCCGTCGGGGTCATCTGTCCATGCGCGGTAATCACCTTCACTTCCGGTACCAACTCTTTGAGCTGCGCCTCCAGATCATCCATGTCACCAATACGCGGGCAGACAAAGAACGTCTGGCCACCACGGTAATGTTCACGCAAGATCGCTTCACGGACAATCAGCGGATCATAAGGCGTGACAAACGTGCGGATAGCCAGACGATCCACTGGCGGCGTGGCAATCAGGCTCATATCCCTCACGCCCGTTAATGCCAATTGCAACGTGCGCGGAATCGGCGTTGCCGAGAGGGTTAGCAGATGCACTTCGTTTTTGAGCTCTTTAAGGCGTTCTTTCTGCTTTACGCCGAATTTTTGTTCTTCATCCACAACCACGAGGCCTAAATTGGCAAATTTGATGTCCTTGGAAAGCAGCGCGTGCGTCCCAATGACCACGCGCACCGAGCCGTCGCTCAACCCGTCTTTGATAGCTTTGGCCTCGCGCGGCGCAACAAAACGCGAGAGCTGCTCGACCCGTATGCCCATTTCGGCAAAACGTTTTTGAAAATTGGTAAAATGCTGCCGTGCCAGCAGTGTTGTCGGGGCAATCACTGCCACCTGCGCCCCTTGGAGCGCTGCAACGAAGGCCGCCCGAAGCGCGACTTCGGTCTTACCAAAACCGACATCTCCGCAAATCAGGCGGTCCATGGGTTTTCCCGATTTAAGGTCGCCCAGTGTATCTTCAATCGCACGCAGTTGATCATCCGTTTCCTGATAAGGAAAGCGCGCGACAAATTCATTATAGTGGGAGGGGTCGATATCCAGCACATCTGCTTCGCGTAGCAGGCGCCCCGCGGCAATCGCCAGCAATCCCTCAGCCATCTTCATCAAGTCTTTTTTTACACGCGCTTTACGGGCCTGCCATGCCGCGCCGCCCAGCTTGTCCAGATCGGTATGACCTTCATCGGCACCAAAACGCGAGAGAAGGTCAATATTTTCAACCGGAACAAACAGGCGGTCGCCGCCTGCATAAGTAATTTTCAGGCAATCATGTAACAAGCCGCCCGCTTTGAGTGTCTCAAGCCCTTCAAAGCGCCCGACCCCATGATCGATATGCACGACGAGGTCACCCGGGGCAAGCGCACTGACTTCCCTTAGGAAATTATCGGATTTTTTACGGCGTTTGGAGGCGCGTGTCAGGCGATCTCCCAGAATATCCTGTTCAGTAATAACCGCCACATCCGGCGCGATAAACCCATGTTCGAGATGAAGAAGAATGGCGCCTGTTTGCCCCGCCTTCAGCTTTGTGACATGATGCCAGTTATCACACGGGTGGGGCAGTCCTGCACCGCCCTCTTCCATCATGATTTTCAAGCGATCGCGTGAACCTTGCGAATAACATGCAATGATAACTTTACGCCCTTCCTTGTGGAGAGACGTGAGGTATTTACCAAGCTCTGTGAATAATTTTGCGCCATCGGCGAGGCGAATATCGGTGAAGTCGCGCGCACGTTTAACTGGTTTTTCGTCGGTGCTTTTCGGATCGGCAAAGGCCTCGATAAAAACGGCTTTTTGTGCTTCAAGAAGGTCATCACATTCAGCTTCGCTCACATAAAGCTGGGAGGGAGGTACAGGATGATAGGCCGCTCCGGTTAGGGAAACATCCTGCCCTGATTTTTTATTTTTACGCGCGAGCAACGCCACATCAAGTGTTTTTCGCGCTTCATAAAAATCCTTCACCTGAGTCAAGCGTTCATGAATGGCCTGATGAGCCTGCGCATCGCACGTTATGTGCGCGTTAGGCATGTAAGCTATAAGCGTTGCCATCTGGTCATGAAAGAGGGGCAGCCAATGCTCCATCCCTGCGTGTTTACGGCCTTCGCTCACCGCTTCATAGAGCGGATTTCCGGCAGTTACAGTGCCAAAAAGAGCACGGTAGCCTTGGCGAAAATGCGCAATTGTTTCCTCATCCATAAAATATTCTGTGACAGGCCTCAAGGCAAAGGCATCAAGCCGTCCGGTTGTGACCTGCGTGGATGGATCAAAACTGCGGATACTTTCCACTTCATCACCGAACAAATCAAGGCGCACGGGGTTCTCGTAGCCGGGCGGGAAAATATCAATGATACTGCCGCGCACTGCAAATTCACCGTTTTCGCGCACGGTACTGGTGCGCAAGTAGCCATTTTGTACGAGAAAATTTTTAAGCTGGTCTTCGCCAATTTTTTTACCAGCGCGCGCGGTGATATGCGCCGCACGGAGTTTGTCCGGCATCATCACCTTTTGCGTGAAGGCATTCACACTTGTTGCCACAATGCGCGGTTTGAATAAACCATCATCCTTCCATTCGAGGAGGCGCGCCAAAGCCGCAATGCGGCTGCTGACAATATCCGCATGGGGCGACACGCGGTCATAGGGTAAACAATCCCACGCCGGAAAAATGACAACTTCAACATCCGGCGCAAAAAAGCCGATATATTCGGCAAGGCTACTCAGACGCGTATCATCAAGTGCCACGTGGCAAATAATGTTTTTTTGCCGCGCCGCATCACGCGCCGCATCGGCGATATAACGCGCATCCATTCCTTCGGGCAGATTATAAACTGTCCTGACAAGAGGGGTAGCGGGCGCGGAACCTATATCCGTTTCATGGGGCTGTGGGGCATGCATGCCCCGTTATGTGGCAAATCTATGGGCCAAAATCAAGTCCAGAACCCGCGATTCGAGTTCTTCGGGTGGTTTTTTACGTCCAATAATCCAGTCATAGACGTCCGGATCATTATTCATGAGTATTTCCTCAAAAATTGCGAGGTCACCCTCGCCAAAGCCCGCAATGTATTTTTCAGCAAACGAACCAATCAAGAGATCCATTTCCCGTGTGCCGCGGTGCCATGCCCTGAATGTCAGGCGTTTGCGCTTGTTTTCGAGCGGCTCGACTTGGGGGGATGATTGGGGCATAATGATTACTCCATTTTAGGTCATGTGGAGGAGATATTATGTCAGTTCTGGCTTTCATCAAGGAAAATCGTGTTTTGGTCGCGGGGCTCATTTTACCGCTCCTCTTGGTGGTCGTCTTGGCTTTTGCCAAAACCCTGCCCGCAACACTGGTTGATGCTCCGGTCTATAAGGTGGCTTTCAGTTCACAAAACTGGAGCGGACAAGGACAAATCCTCCTTAAAATCGATGACCAAGGTCATTTGACCGCATCTTATCAAAAAAATGAAGGTTATGTCGCTCAAACCAACATTGCATCTCCGGTGCCCACAACGACCCTTTATGTGTATGACCCCACAACAAGCCAAATTAAAAATTATGATTTTTCTTTAGGGACGGACGAAAAACTCCCTTCTGTCGCGACCTTCAAGGACGCAAAATTTTCAACGCAACTTATTTCCCCAGATGGGTATAGTTTCGAAAACTATTATTATTCCCACAATTCCCTGATTACCGAGATATTTATGTCCCGTTCAAGCACACAAGGCCCCGTTCTTGTCAAAGAAAACCGCGTTATCAAACTTCCTCTGCCTAATCAATATTATGGCAGTTTCAATTTTGTCGGCTGGATCACCGAAGGGGACGTAAAATGACTCTTTCCCGCACGGATGCCCTCAGCACTATCCGTACCCTTATTGCCGAGCATCACCTCACGCGCGATGATGTCTTGGCTCTTTTAATCACCGAAGCCGATGTCACGTCCGACAGCAAATCCGGCGGGATGCTCCAGCGGCTCATGGTTTACCTTGGCGGCGCTTTTATTTTTGTCGGGCTGTGCGTCTATATCGGCATGATCTGGGATGATATCGGGAGTATCGCGCGCGTGATTGTTTCCTTTGGCAGCGGGCTTGTTGCCTTTATCATGGGACTTGTATGCCTTGGCGATGTTCGGTTCCAGCGGGCAGCAACACCTTTGTTTTTGATTGCCGCGGCGCTTGAGCCTACAGGTCTCTTTGTCTTTATGGATGAATATCTGCCGCATAGCGGGGACGTGGCCAAAGCCGCAACCGTTGTGTTCGGTTTTATGCTGATCCAGCAGGGCGTTGCCTTTATCGGTACGCAAAAAACATCCCTCCTCTTCTTCTCACTGCTCTTTTTCTATTCCATGCTGTTCAGCTTGATGGGCCTGTGGGATTTGAGCGACCCCGAAGATTTGCTGGTGCCTTCCCTTACGGGATTGATGGTGGCGTGGGGCGTCGCCAAAACGCCGCATCACGCGATTGCGCCTTTTTTCTATTTTTGCGCTGCCGCGACAACAGCCATTTCAGCATTTGATCTATTTGAAAATTCGCCTCTGGATATTTTACTCATCGGCGTGGCAGCGGCCCTGATTTACCTGAGCACCTATGCTGCCAGCCGGACTTTACTACTGGTCGGGGTGGTTTCGCTGCTGGCGTATCTGGGCTATTATACCGATGAATATTTCATGGATATCGTTGGTTGGCCGATTGCCCTCATCATTATGGGGATGATTATGATCGGAATCAGCTTTTTTGCCGTGAAATTGGGGCAAAAAATTGCTAAACAGGCGGTATGAGCCAGCGCCCCTTTGTTCTTGATCCTCTTTTCCGGTCGGTCGGAGTTATCTCCGGCGTTGGGCCGCGCATGATGAAACTTTACGAGAAGTTGCTGGGCGGGATACGGCTGCGCGATCTTTTATTTCATAAACCCGCCGATATAGTCCAGCGCCGTTTGATTGGTGCCTTGAGCGAAGCCCGCACTGGCGAGAGCGTATGTGTCAGCGTCACCATTGACAAACATACGCCTCCAACAAGGCGTGGCGGCCCGCACCGCGTCCGCGCACTTGATCCAAGCGGCTTTATCGATCTTGTGTTTTTCCATGCGGGCGGCGGCTGGGTTGAAAAACAATATCCTGTTGGCGCAAAAATTACCATTTGCGGACAGGTGGATGATTACCGCGGGACGCGGCAGATGACGCACCCTGACCTGCTTGATGGGCCGCCCGCAGATGCGCGCGAAATTATTTATCCTTTAACGGCGGGCCTCACCACCAAGATGCTGCGCAAGACGATTCTCTCTGCTCTTGACCAGACGCCCGAGCTGCCGGAATGGCTTGATCCTGTCCATGTTTCGCGTATGGGCTGGCCCACATGGAAAGAGGCCATTATCAACCTTCATCATCCGCAGGCAGCCAAAGACCTTGAATCCTCCTGCCCTGCGCAGATGCGCCTCGCTTATGATGAACTTTTGGCGAACCAACTCACTCTTGCTATTTTGCGCCTCAAACAACGGAAACTCAAAGGCCGTGCGTTTCCTACTAACGGGCCACAGCGCCAGAAATTAATGGTAGCCCTTCCGTGGGAGCTCACTTCGTTTCAACGCGAAGCCCTTACCGAGATTGATGCCGATATGATGGCCCCGCACCGGATGCTGCGCCTCCTTCAAGGGGATGTGGGGAGCGGGAAAACCATTGTTGCGGCCCTCGCCATGATGAATGCGGTCGATGGCGGCGCGCAAGCGGCCTTCATGGCTCCCACAGAAATTCTCGCGCGCCAGCATGGCGAGACGCTACGCCCTTTTTTCGAGAAAGCAGGTATTCCCTTCACTGTTCTCACGGGGCGTGATAAAGGCAAAACACGCGAGACGGCTCTGGCTGCCATCTCGTCCGGCGCGATAAAAATCGTGATTGGTACCCATGCCTTGTTTCAAGAGGATGTTACTTTTGCCGACCTTGGTCTTGCTGTCATTGACGAGCAGCACCGCTTTGGTGTGCATCAACGCCTTGAGCTTTCCAATAAAGGGATTGGCACTGATGTTCTGGTCATGACCGCCACGCCTATTCCACGGACACTCACCCTTACGGCTTATGGCGATATGGAAGTCTCGCGCATTGCCGGAAAGCCCCCGGGGCGGAAACCCATTGATACACGGCTCATTCCGCTTGATACGCTTGACACGATGACGGAACGCCTCAAGGGACAAATTGACCACGGGGTACAGGTTTACTGGGTATGTCCTTTGGTTGAAGAATCCGAAATTCTTGATCTCGCCGCCGCCGAAGAACGCTACCTTGTCTTACAACAAATTTTTGGCGAGCGGGTCGGCCTTATTCACGGGCGAATGAAACCCAAAGACAAAGACGCCGTAATGGAAAAATTTGTATCCGGCGCGATTTACGTTCTGGTCGCCACCACCGTGATTGAAGTCGGCGTCAATGTGCCCAATGCCACCATCATGGTAATCGAACATGCCAACCGGTTTGGCCTTGCGCAGCTTCATCAACTGCGCGGACGGGTTGGGCGCGGTGATGCACAATCTTATTGTTTCCTTGTTTACGGCGAACCCTTGACCGAGGCGGCGCGCGAGCGGCTTAAAATTTTACGGCAGAGTGAAGATGGGTTTTTACTTGCCGAAAAAGATCTGGAGCTGCGCGGCAGTGGTGATGTTTTGGGCACCAAGCAAAGTGGTATCGCCGAGTTTCGCTTTGCCGACCTGACCAGCCAGAGTGATCTTCTTATTTCGGCGCGCCAAGATTCATCCCTCATTCTGGAAAAAGATCCTGATCTGCAATCCCCGCGCGGCAAAGCCCTGCGCGCCTTGCTCTACCTCTTTGAGCGCGATCAGGCCATCAGCTATTTAAGGTCGGGGTAATTCCTTACGAGCTGTTGATTTACGCCTCCCACAACTCTATTCTCCTTGCCATAGGTATATCATGTTTCACGATGACGATCTCGACCCGAAAACCAAACGACTCAAGCCCCGCAATCTGGACAAGCTCTCGATTGATGATCTTCGTGCCTATATTGAGGACATGAAATCCGAAATCGCCCGCGCCGAGGCCGACATCACCAAAAAAGAGGCGCATAAAAATGCGGTCTCATCACTCTTCAAAAAGAAAGAAGGATAAATTATGGCTGAAACTAAAAAAGTGGCTCTGGTCACCGGATCAACCAGCGGTATCGGTCTTGGCATTGCCCGCATTCTGGCAGGGAATGGTTACAACATTGTCCTGAATGGTTTTGGCGAAGCCGCAGAAATTGAAAAAGTCCGCAGCTCTATTGAGGCCGACTTTGGTGTACGCGCCTTGTTTGTGGGCGCGGATGTCACCAATTTTGAAAGCATGGTCAAAATGGTGACGGAAGCCGAGAACGCGCTCGGCTCTGTGGATGTTCTCGTGAATAACGCCGGTGTCCAGTTTGTTGCGCCGATTGAAGACTTCCCCATTGATCAGTGGCAAAAGATCATCAATATTAATTTGTCCGGTGTTTTCTATGGGACAAAGGCTGCTCTCCCCGGCATGAAAAAACGCGGTTATGGCCGTATCATCAATATCGCGTCTGCGCACGGGCTCGTCGCCTCAGCCGGAAAAGCCGCTTATGTTGCCGCCAAGCATGGCGTGGTGGGGCTGACAAAAGTTACGGCGCTTGAAAATGCGCGGCAGAATATCACCTGCAACGCGATTTGCCCGGGCTGGGTTCTCACGCCGCTGGTTCAAAAACAGATCGATGACCGCGCCGCCAAAGAAGGCATCCCTGTTACGCAAGCGTCCGAGGAGCTTTTGCTTGAAAAGCAGCCGAACGCCCGCTTTGCCACGCCCGAGGAAATCGGTGGCCTTGTGCTTTATCTTGCGGGAGATGCGGCACGGAACGTTACCGGCACCACAGTTTCCATAGATGGCGCGTGGACCGCGCAATAATTTTTGCACAACCAGCCATTTCTTGACCGATTCCCGCGAACGGGGTAGTGTGGCGCGTCAATGAGTTAAGTTTTTAAAGGAACAGAAATATGGACGAGACCCAAGCCCGCCTGCGTGAAGCCGCCGATCAATGCATCAAGGCCTATGACGTGTGGGATAAATCCAAAAAGAACGTGGAAGCCCGCGAAGACTTGCAAGAAGCCCTGCATGAGCTGCGTAAAGTGGCAGCGCGCGTTGAAATCGAAGTCGCCGCATCCGAGCGCGAGGAAATTACCCAGCGCCCTATCCCAATTCCGCCGCATCGCGCCTCGAACAAATCGCGTCAGAGCGAGATGGGCAATGAACTTCCTGACTTTATTACCGAAGGCGGTAATGACACGGAAGGAAACAATGACCGTCAGCCTTCACAAAACCAAGGCCGTCCGCCCCAACGCTCCGGCGGCCATGTCGGTGGGGGCCTGCGCCGTCCGATGCGCCGTCCCCAGACAGGTGGCAACACCCCTTCGGGCAATGCCGGAAATGATGATGCGTCATAACATTTGACTTTTCATAATTTAATAGTTTAAACATCGGGCATGAGAGTGCATCTTCTGCCCGATATTTTTTCGTTTCTAAATGATATTCGTCCCCAGTATGGGCGACCAACCCTCATTTTCTTGGGCGGCTCACAAGTTGTTGATGGCGGTATTCATAAGGCACAAAATTCCGACCATGATGTATTGGTAATATTCCCGCAGATCGCTATCCCCGAGTCCTTTGTTTTCACCTCGCCCGATGGTGTGCGTTCCTATGACCTAATCCTGCGGGATGGCCGCAGTATGGCGTATGATATTTTGCAGGCCCATCAGGATGGAAAAGGAACTCTTCTCAATATTGCGGCTCTGAGCATTCCCCTTTATGACCCAGAAGGGAGGGCTGATTCATTTCAGGCCTTGATCCGTTATCACTACGAACACGGCCCTGACCTACTTCACCCCGATGATTTTGAGGGAGAATATCTTTCTTTGAGATCAAATTTTTCCAACCTGAAAGATGACGCAAGCTTTACGGCCTCCCTGCTCGCTATTTCAAACAGAATGGCCAAAACTGCACTGCGTGTCGCGGGTGGGTGGACAGGTAACGGTAAAATTGCCGGACGTTACCTTCAAAAGGAGATGCCGACTTTTTGCGGCGCCTTGATTCAAAGTTTTCACTCTGCTGCGCAAGCCCTTGATCCAGCACCACTTCAACATCTTGCCATCCACGACCTTCCCTTTCTTTTTGAGGAAGGAAACAAACGCGCCCAGCCGATTGCCGCGCCGCATATATCGCCCGCTTTTAATCCCGCTCCCGATGATTTGGGTGAGGCCACAACGTCCGCCCGTATCAATCTTGATGCCCTTGCGATCTATGCGCAATCAGATAAGACCACCGCGCAGGATGCCGCCTCTACATGGATTCATATGAAACTGGGGAACCTTGCCAAACCCTTGACGATGGAGCGTTTTACCAAGAAACCCGAAGAATATTTCTTTGCTCTTGGCCGCGCGATTTCCGGCATTGCGGATGTTTACGCCGCTCAAAAATTCTCCAAACCTTCCGATTTCTCTATGACCGAGCGTATTCGCTCTCTCTTTGCTCACCATGCCGCGTTTGCGCCTGCTACCAATCAAGCGCTTGAAGGCCATCCAGAATCATTATGCCTGCTTTTTGATCAGGCGCTAGGCCGTGTGGTACATCCACCCCTGCCTTTTCTGCATCGCCCCTCGCGCGCCGATATGATTGCCGACCCCGCTCTCGTTATTCCCGATTCATGGGTGTTTTAGTTATTCACAATTTGCAACTTGTTTATTTTCTTTCTTGCACGGCGAGTCATCGATGGATTAGACTTGGTCTACATGATTCGCCTGACGAATCAGTTTGAGATAAGCACCTTTCCCCACTCATTAAAAAATTCTTGCAACGTCAATGCTGCCTGCAGCGCATCTCTACCTCGGGAGGAGTCTCTTTAAATGATTAACATCAGGATGAATAACGTGGACCATCTTTCAAAAAAATTATCGCCGAAGATCTCTGTGATCGGCGTTGGCGGTGCCGGTGGCAATGCCGTCAACAACATGATTTCGACCAACCTCAATGGCGTTGACTTTGTTGTCTGTAACACGGACTCCCAAGCTCTGATCAGCAGCCTTGCTGAACATAAGGTACAACTGGGCACAGCTCTTACCGAAGGTCTTGGCGCTGGGGCTAAACCTGAAATCGGGCGCGGCGCAGCCGAGGAGAGCCTTGATGATGTCATGCAGTATCTTGAAGACGCCAACATGGCGTTCATCACCGCTGGCATGGGCGGCGGTACTGGAACAGGTGCAGCCTCTGTTATTGCCAAGGCTTGCCGTGAACGTGGTATTTTGACCGTGGGCGTTGTCACAAAGCCCTTCCACTTCGAAGGATCGCACCGCATGCGCCTTGCCGAAGAAGGTATTTCCGAGATGCAGAATTACGTGGATACGCTTATTGTTATCCCGAACCAGAATCTCTTCCGCGTCGTGAACGACAAAACCACGTTCTCTGAAGCCTTTAAAATGGCGGACAGTGTTTTGCAATCTGCTGTGCGCGGCGTGACTGACCTTATCGTTGTTCCGGGTCTTATTAACCTCGACTTTGCTGACATCCGGTCGGTGATGCAGGAAATGGGCAAAGCCGTTATGGGCACGGGTGAAGCCACAGGCGATAACCGCGCCATTGAAGCCGCCGAGAAAGCCATCAGCAATCCGCTGCTTGATGACGTCTCGATGAAGGGTGCCAAGGGTGTGATCGTCAACATCACAGGCGGTTATGACATGACTCTGTTCGAAGTGGACGAGGCCTGTAACCGCATCCGCGATGAAGTTGACCCCAATGCCAACATTATCTTTGGTTCATCCTTTGATGAATCAATGGAAGGAAAAATCCGCGTGTCAGTTGTGGCAACCGGTATTGACGCAGCCGCCGCCGAGAAGAAAACCACGCGCACGGGTGGCTCGGGCACATTGGGCGGTTTTGTTTCAGATCGGCTCCGTACCCGTCAGAGCGAAGCCTCTCAAATCACCTCAACCCCCGTGCGGGCTTTTAGCGGCATTCTCTCTTCGTCTTCCGCGCAAGAAAATCAGGTGCAACGCCAACAACAGGTCGCAGCAGCACCTGTTCAGCAGCAACCTGCCTATCAAGAGTCCGCAGCTCCAGCCACGCAGTTTGATTATGCCACACAAAATGCAGCTGCACGCGGCACCCGCATGGGAGAGGCCTTTATCCCGCCACAACCCGTGATGGCACAAGGTGGTTACGCCCAGCAGCAAGCCGCTCAAGCGGTTCAGGCTCCTGTGTATCAACCACAGCAAGCTCCAGCGACCCAAGCACCTGCACAACATTACGCGCCAGCCTATGAAGAAGCGCAGGCCCCTGCACGCCGTAAATCACCCTCGCTGTTCGAGCGCATTACCGGTGGTTACCGTCGTTATAGCGGTAGTGATGATTTTGGCAATGAGGCCGCCCAACCTGTGCAAACAGAATCGGCGCCCTCCCTGCGCGCACAGCCGCGCATGGCGCAAGCTGCTCCCGCTGTTAGCGCCCCAGCGCAAGGTCGCCTCAATATTGATGCACCTGCTGCCCCCAAGTCCGAGGAAGAGGAACTGGATATTCCAGCTTTCCTACGCCGCCAGACAAGCTAGAGAATTTGAGAAGAGCTTCTCCCCCGAAGAAAACCCCACCTTTTGGTGGGGTTTTTATTTCACCTCTGGTAATCCCTTCCTAGGACTGAAACACAGCATCGATAACCATGCGCGCGATATCATCGCAAGCCATTCCCAGAATAGACAGTGATGTGGCCAGCATCCAGTTGATACTAAACGTATAGGTAATAGCGAACGCCACGTAAGCATAACTGTAAAGTGTCATGGTCACAAACAGCGGATAGGCTTCCTCCCACTCCCAACGCCCTGTACTCATCCCCAGCAAGATCGGCAAGATGATAACAAACCCACTTATCCCCACCCAATTTTGCATCCCTACAAAGCGCGGGAAAGCCTCGACCTTCCCCAGACTTTTGGTGATGATATACATTAACGGTAAATAAAGCGCCGTTGTCAGGAGATAAAGAAGGACAAACTGCAACAACACCATCAAGTAGGTCTGCCCCTGATACTGCGGATTGAAGGGGGCCACTGTTGCCACAAGCGGGAGGAGCACAACAGGTACTGCAAAAGAAAGCTTGGCAGCTCCCCACGAGTTTTCAAAACGTCCCATGCCCGTTTTAAGAAAGAGCGGTATATCCAAACACCCCATTAGTGCCTGTGTTATCTTTTGCGTCATAACGTCCCCCCTTTGTATTTCACCCTTTTATGATAGCAAAAAGCCTGCTTCAAGAGCAGGCTTTTATAATTCTAGAGCACCTTAAAAAATTTGACTATTCGTCAGATTTTTTCTTTTTAGCGGCGGCCTTCTTAGGTTTTTCTTCAGCAGGAGCAGCTTCACCGACTTCGGCTTTTTCGGCTTTCTTCTTGGTGTTTGCTTTTTTGACAGTTTCTTTGGAAACAGTCAGTTCGTCTGCTGGACCTGCCGCTTCTACAGCTTCTTCAGACGTGAAGTCTTGGCCTGAGTCTTTGCCTTTTGCCGAAGGATCGCGATCAACAAATTCAATCACTGCGATTGGGGCTGCATCTCCATAACGGAAACCGGCTTTGAGAACGCGGGTGTAACCACCAGGACGACTTTCATAGCGAGGCGCCAGAACAGAGAAAATTTTAGCAACCATAGCTTCATCGCGCAAAAGAGCGATCGCAGCACGACGGTTAGCAAGACCACCTTTTTTGCCCAATGTGATGAGTTTTTCGACGTAGGGGCGAAGCTCTTTAGCTTTGGGAACGGTGGTAATGATCTGTTCGTGCTTAATCAAGGCGTTGGCCATGTTAGCGAACAGCGCACGACGGTGCGAGCTGGTCCGGTTAAGTTTACGTTGTTTCAAACCATGTTTCATGGCGTAGTCCTTTCTTTGTTTGCAACGATGTCACAAGGTGACAATCATCAATTTCCTGCAGCCACTGGAGCGAATATCTCGCGCTGTTTTGCCGCAGGTGCGGGCAACATGCCCTTTGGGAAGAACCCCTCGCTCCTAGTGAGCGAAAGGATCATCCAATTTTTTAGCGAGTTCTTCGATGTTTTCAGGAGGCCAGCCTTCGACTTGCATGCCGAGGTGGAGACCCATCATCGTCAGAACTTCTTTGATTTCATTGAGCGACTTACGGCCAAAGTTCGGGGTACGCAGCATTTCGCTTTCCGATTTCTGGACGAGGTCACCAATATAAACGATATTGTCGTTCTTGAGGCAGTTGGCCGAACGCACGGAGAGTTCAAGTTCTTCCACTTTCTTGAGCAGATTGCGGTTAAACGGCAGGGACTCTTCGATTTCGCTGACTTGCGCTTCTTTAGGCTCATCAAAGTTGATGAAGACTTGCAACTGATCCTGCATAATGCGCGCCGAGAAAGCGACGGCATCTTCAGGCGAGATCACGCCGTTGGTTTCAACGGTGAGTGTCAGTTTATCGTAGTCAGTGATTTGGCCCACGCGAGTATCTTCAACTTCATAAGATACTTTGCGCACTGGCGAGAAAATGCTGTCAACCGGAATAAGGCCAACAGGTGCATCTTCAGGACGGTTTTGTGAAGCCGGGCGATAACCTTTGCCTGTACCAACAATCATCTCCATATCGAGTGTTGCGCCTTTATCCAAGGTACAGATCACAAGGTCAGGATTCATGATTTCGATGTCGGCGCCAGCTTCGATCATGCCTGCGGTCACTTCACAGGGACCTTCAGCCAAGATGCGCATACGTTTCGGGCCTTCGGCGTGCATGCGTACGGCGATCGCCTTGATGTTGAGGACAATGTCCGTCACATCTTCGCGCACACCTTCGATGGTCGAGAATTCGTGCTGAACACCAGCAATTTTAACAGCCGTAACAGCGGCACCTTGCAGTGAAGACAGCAGAATGCGACGCAAGGCATTACCCAGCGTCAATCCAAACCCACGCTCGAGCGGCTCAACGACAATCTTACCGATGTTACGGGTATCAGATTTACGCTCAACCTCAACTTTGTTGGGTTTAATCAATTCCAGCCAGTTTTTCTGTATCAGCATGCTTGTTCCCTTTCACCATGCATTGACAAAACGCTGCGCTAAGAAGCGCAACAACAACTCTAAGCACTGCCGATTAGATACGGCGGCGTTTCGGAGGACGGCACCCGTTGTGCGGAACAGGCGTAATATCCTTGATCGAACGGATGGTGTATCCAGCGGACTGAAGACCACGCAAGGCTGATTCACGGCCTGCGCCGGGTCCCTTGATGGTCACATCCACTTCACGCATGCCATGCTCTTGGGCTTTGCGTGCAGCATCTTCAGCGGTAAGCTGAGCAGCATAAGGGGTCGATTTACGCGATCCTTTAAATCCCATGATACCGGCAGACGACCAAGCAATAGTATTACCCATCGGGTCGGTGATGTTTACGTGGATGTTGTTGAATGATGCATTAATGTGGCATTGACCTACAGCAATGTTCTTACGAACAACCTTTTTGCGGGTTCCACCTTTTGCGCCTTTACCGGCGGCTTTTTCTTTAACGGCCATTTTTCTAACCTTTATCTTTCACTATTGTCTGATTACTTCTTCACGATTTTCTTACCAGCAACCGGCTTCGCAGGGCCCTTGCGGGTACGTGCGTTGGTGCGGGTACGCTGACCGCGAACAGGGAGACCACGGCGGTGACGAAGACCACGGTAGCATTGCATGTCCATCAGACGTTTGATGTTAAGCGAAACTTCACGGCGCAAATCACCTTCGATCATAAAACGACCGGTTTCGATAATTTTGCGGATTTGGTTCAGTTCATCTTCGGTCAAATCCTTCATACGGCGGGAAAAATCGATTCCCACTTCAGTGCAGATCTGCTCGGCGGTGAAACGGCCAATGCCATGGATATAGGTGAGCGAAATGATTGCTCGTTTATTGTCAGGAATGTTGACACCGGAAATACGGGCCATAAATGTGACTCCTTTTAAGTCATATGTTGATTTCAAACCGAACCGTAAAATCCCTTTGTTTTAAACCACTTAAAACAGATGGAGACGCCGGTTCGTACACCAAAATTCCAGAAGCAAACCTCGCCCAGGCAAAGCTCTCTTTGCTGGAATTGTCCGCATATTAGGGATTGCGGGCAATGAGTCAACAAAAATCTTATTTTTTCTGTGGATAAGTCAACGTTATACAAAAATCATCTTCTACTTACATGGTGGGAGGCCCCTTGGTAGGGATTGTTTTTATTATGTATAATATATAGTTTCAATTTCTTGGCAACGCAGGTATGTAAGTTTACCCTCTTGATATAACGTATCATGAAGGAGGTTCGATCATGCCTTTGCCGCAGTCCATCATCTCAACTAACCCTTCCCGCAATTTTGACGTTCTGGGCGAGGTGCCGATGTCCTCCCCTGACGAGGTTCGGGCAGCGCTTAAAAAAGCCCACGCCGCCTTCCCCGCATGGTCGCGCCTTTCTCTGCCCGAGCGCCTTGCCCATATGAAGCGATTTCGTGACGTGTTTATGGCACGCAAAGATCACCTTTCCACCTTAATCTCCCAAGAAATGGGGATGCCGATTACGCAGTCCCATTTCAATACCGAGCGGGCCGACCGTTATATGATGTGGAGTCTGGATCATGCTGAAGAATCTCTCTCCCCCCTTATAACGCTACAAACAGAGTCAGAGATCAACGAGGTCATTTATGAGCCTCATGGTGTGGTCGCGTGCATCTCGCCATGGAATTTTCCTGCGTCCAATTTCGTCTGGGCATGCTTCCAAGCACTTATTGCCGGAAACACCGTTGTCTTCAAAAATTCGGAAGACGTGCAGCTTTTCGCTTGTGAGATAGAGAGCATTGCGCAAGAGTCAGCGTTACCGGATGGTGTTCTCAACGTTATTTATGGCGATGGTCAGGTAGCGCAGAATTTAATTGCGGGTGACATTGATTTCATCTGTTTTACCGGCAGTACGCGGGTCGGGCAACTTCTTTACAAACAAGCTGCCGAAAAATTTATTCCGTGCGTCCTTGAGATGGGAGGATCAGACCCTGCCATTGTCTTTGCCGATGCCAACCTCGAGAAAACCATTCCAGCCATTTATTCGGGGCGCTTTGGGAATTGCGGTCAGGTGTGCACGGCACTTAAAAGGCTCATCATTCACGAAAGTCTTTTTGATGATGTTGCAAAACGTTTGCAAGAAACGCTTACGATGCAAATTGTGGGTGATGCACTTGATCCGGCTACAACCATCGGGCCGCTGGTATCCCAAAAACAACTCGACCTACTCGAGTCCCAAGTTGCCGATGCTCTGGATAAAGGCGCTCATATTATCAGCGGCGGTCGCCGCCCTCCCCATCTTCAGGGGGGGTCATTTTATGAACCAACATTGCTTACGCATGTTACTCCCAACATGCGTATCTGGCATGAAGAGGTATTCGGGCCTGTTTTACCCCTCGTACCGTTCTCTACATATGATGAAGCTATAGCCCTTGCCAATGATACAATCTACGGGCTAAGCGCCACGATCTTTACCGAAGACCAAGCCCTTGCACAGCGCGCCACAGGTGATCTTAAGGCGGGCATGGTGAAGGTCAATCATTTGCTCACTTCTAAACCCTGCAATCCTTTTGGTGGTCATAAATTATCCGGTATTGGCCTTGAAAACGGTACCTTCGGCTTTCACGACGTCTGCCGCAAAAAAATTATCGCGCGTGAGATATAATCTAAAAACTTAATCCATTTGAAGCGTGATCGGAGATGGAGCCGTTTATCTGCCACGACTTTGCGCCATAGAAGTTGGCGATTTCGGGACTGATAAACAGCAAGGTGCCAGAAGGCGCTCCCTTCATCGCATCGGGAATACTTTGCCCCTCGCCCAGAACT